>FLSB01003314.1_pt1 | contig 50729 bp, 36 predicted proteins | sample 1550551 | NCBI WGS metagenome assembly FLSB01 (sample SAMEA4031774, study PRJEB14383) | metagenome | biome: human; feature: oral; material: saliva | place: Philippines | collected 2014 | reverse complement strand
CTGTGCGGCTGGTGAGTGGTGGTTTGCGGTAAAAAGTTCTCCCTGCTCGGGTTGTTTGTGTTTGCCCCGGGATAATTTTCTCCCTGCTCGCGCCAAATGGTCTGAAATGGGCGTTTTTCGCCGTGCTGGGAGAGTTTTGTACCGGTGTTGCCTTGAGGTGGGGGTTGCCGGGAGAGTTTTGTACCGGTTTGGCCTTACACGCCGTGTGCCCGGGGAGTTTTGTACCGGTGTGTGTGCTCTGTGCGGCTGGTGAGTGGTGGTTTGCGGTAAAAAGTTCTCCCTGCTCGGGTTGTTTGTGTCTGGACCGGGATAATTTTCTCCCTGCTCGCGCCAAATGGTCTGAAATGGGCGTTTTTCGCCGTGCTGGGAGAGTTTTGTACCGGTTGTGGCCTTGAGGTGGGGGTTGCCGGGAGAGTTTTGTACCGGCGGGCGCCTGTACGGGGGTGCCAGTGCTCCACTAGGTGGGTTTACGTGCGCATTGAAGGGTCGAGGTGGCCTTCAGGTGGGCTACCAATGCCGCCAAATTGTGGATAGGTGCGCCTCGGCCCCTTGAGATGCACGTTAACCCCTTGATACGCACGTTAACCCCTTCATATGCGCGTGGGCGGCGTTGCCCATGCGCATCTCATCGGGTTAACGTGCGGGGTGTGGGGCCAACGTGCATATCGTCCGGTTTACGTGCGGGTTGGGGGTGACGTCTGGCCCGATGGGGAACCCGCGAGCGCGCTTGTGGAGTCATGTGGCTAGCATGGACGGCATGAATTCACCGGATGCCAACGGCCACACCGGGTTGCCCAGCGCGACCCCCACGACCGGTGCCACCCCCATGACTAGCGCCACCCCCACGGTCCCGCAGGTCGTCAAGCCGTTCCCTGCGTACGCGCGCACCCTGTTCCTCTTGTTCTGCGTGGCGTTTCCGGCGTGGTCTCTCATTGGGATTCTGACGAGGGATCACTGGACGCAGTGGGCGTTTCACTTGAGCCAGGCGCGAGTGATCATCGCGGCCATCGCTGTCCTCGCGTTCCTCCCCATCGTCTGGTCCGCGTTCAGTCGCTTCGTGATCGACCTGATCCGTCGCATCAAGTCATCGCCCAGCGGCAAGCACGCGCCGGAGGCCCACCCCGGCACCGCGTTCCTGGGTGTTGTGGCCGCGCTTGTGGTGTTTGGAGTGGTTGGCCTGACTGCGTGGGACCTGGGCGGGCAGGCTGCCCTCGACTGGCGGGATGGACCCGTGACCCGCGAGGGCGTCACGTGCACCGCCATGAATCCCGAAGAGCGCGACGACGGACCTTTCGTGCACATCGAGCTGACTGACACCGAGGGGATCGTGCGGGCCTACGACCTGCGCCAATACGAACTCGATCGCCACGCCGCGAAGGGCACGCCCCTCTACAACACGATCGTCGAGGCCTGCCAGACCCCCGGCACGCAGATCGGAATCTCCATCTACGAGCGCACGGGCATCATCGTCGACGCGTGGAAGAAATAGTGCGAATCGGCGTGAGGCCGGAACACGCGGAGATCGGCTAAGGACGAGGCCGACACGCTACTGACGGACCGAGGCCTCGGCGATGATGCCGGTCCTGGGGTAGATCGACACGGTGAGGGTTGTGTCCGGTGATTGGCATGCGGAGAGGACGGTCGCGTAGGGGTGCCCCAGACGGGTGGAAACCGCCCGTAGGTCGGAGCGGGCGATCTTGAAAGACCACATGACGCCGTTGGAATCAACGAGCTCAAAGGTGCTGAAGATTCGGCGTCGACTCACGCTTTTCTCGTCCAGGTTCTGGCAGGTCAGGCCCTCGTAGTGCGTGGGCCCCTCCCACCAGTCTTGAAGTGCTGGGAGGTACCCCGCCCCGAACTCGGTGTAGGCGAATGCGAACGCCGAGGCGGAGAGTATGAAGGCGGCAGTGGCGACCCCGGGATGCGGGGCGCGCGCGTGGCGCCCACGGGCGGGCAACAGGAAACGGCGAAGGATGTCGCGGACCATCCAGCGCAGTGCGGCCCACACGATGGGCACCCACCCGATGCACAGCAGTGCGAACAGGGGAAGCGTCGCCAACCTGGCGCGCATCGTGAGCGGGCCGAGCAGCGGCTTGCCGACGAAAACCCAGCTGAAAACACCGATAAGAATCAGGACGACAACGACGATGAGGCGCGTGAGGCGTCGCTCCCAGGGCTTCGACGCCGGTGCCGTGATCGTCCCAGAGCGCCCGCTTTCTCCCCGCGGGGAAGGCTGAGCGGGTGTCGTCGTGGTCATGCGCTCATACTAATCGCCGAGGCCTGGGATCGCGGGTGCATCGTGGCCAGGTAAGTGCGTCGGCTGGAACGACGAACGGGGGCAGCTTGGGGGAGAGCCGCAATGAGCAGCGGGTATGCGAAAGGGCCGCGCAGACGCTCGTCCGCGCGGCCCCTCGCAAGCTGTCAGCTCAGTGCTCGCCCTCGTGCTCCTTCAGGCGCTCGTAGGAGCGGCGAATTTCGGCCTCGGCCTCTTCGCGGCCCACCCAGTGGGCGCCCTCGACGCTCTTGCCGGGCTCGAGGTCCTTGTAGACCTCGAAGAAGTGCTGGATTTCCAGGCGGTGGAACTCCGACACGTCCTCGATTTCGGTACGCCACGAGGCGCGCTGGTCGGAGGCGGGCACGCACAGGACCTTGTCGTCGCCGCCCTTTTCGTCGCGCATGCGGAACATGCCGAGCGCGCGGCAGCGGATCACGCAGCCGGGGAACGTGGGCTCTTCGAGGAGGACCAGGGCGTCCAGCGGGTCGCCGTCCTCGCCCAGGGTGTCGTCGATGAAACCGTAGTCGTCCGGGTAGCGGGTCGAGGTGAAGAGCATGCGATCGAGGCGGATGCGACCCGTCTCGTGGTCAATCTCGTACTTGTTTCGGTTCCCCTTGGGGATCTCGATGGTCACGTCAAATTCCATGGCCGCGCCTTCCGCTTCAGCCCCGAAACTCGGGGGTCCAGTTGGTTGTGTGGGCACATGGACAGGTAGTGTAGTTACCGACATAACCACGAAGGGACATCCATGCATCGCACGTCTATGGGGGCAATTGTAAGCGCTAGCGCCGCGCTCGTGGCGGTGGCGGCGCTGGTGGGTTCCGGCTGCTCCCCGCAAGCGGCTACTCCGGCGGACGCTCCCACGGCCTCGACGCTTGAGGCGGCGCCGGTTTCGGGCGACGCGAAGGGCGCGGGCAATCCGGTGAGCGCCGCAGACGTGGAGGCGCTGTGGGCGCCGGTCGCTGCCGCGGCGGCGCAGGGCGGCTACACGGCGTGGGGCACGGTCGTGGACGCGCAGACCGGCGAGGTGCTGCTGGACGCGGATGCGTCGACGGCTCACACGCCGGCCTCGACGACGAAGACGCTGACGGCTTTCACCGCGCTGGCGAACCTGGACCCGACGGCGACGCTGACGACGAGCGCGCTCCTCGGCGCCGACAACCAGACTCTCTACCTGGATTCCGAGGGCGACCTGCTCCTGGGCATCGGTACCTCCGACGAGGTCGAGGTGTCGGGGCGCGCAGGCCTGCAGACCCTCGCGAACGATGCGGCGGCGGCCCTGAAGCAGCGCGGCATCACCTCGGTGACCCTGAACTGGCGTGGCACGCTCTTCGACGGGGCCTCGCACCTGTCCTCGTGGGACGCGCAGGAGGTCGGCTCCTACGAGGGGCACGTCGGGCCGATGGCGATCGACGCGGGGCGCACCTACGAGGGCGCTAACGCTTTCTACGCGGACGCGCCTGGCCGCGTCGCCGAGGTGTTCTCGCAGGCGCTGGGTGCCGCCGGCATCACGGCGACGCTCGGCGAGGCCGGGGACGGCCCGGCGGGCGCGGCCACTATCGCGTCGGTGAGCTCGGCGACGATGGGGGAGCAGCTGCGCTGGATGCTCGCGCACTCGGATAACACGCTCTCGGATCAGTACTGCCGTTTCGCCGCTCGCGCCGCCGGTGCCCCCTCGACCTACGAGGGCGCGACCGAGACGGTTCGCAAGGCCCTGACGCAGGCCGGTGTCCCCACGGAGGGCCTGACCCTGGAGGACTGCTCGGGCCTGTCGAGCAACGACAAGATCAGCGCCAACACGCTGGTCGGCGTCCTCAAGGCCTCGTACGCGGGCAGCGGTACCGGCGCGGATACGATGCGTCTGCTGCCGTGGGCGGGCCTCGTGGGCACGCTCTCCCAGCGCATGACCGAGGCCCCGGCCGCGGGAAACGTGCAGGCCAAGACGGGTTCGCTCCAGGAGGTCACCTCCCTGTCCGGCTCTGTCCTGACCCAGAGTGGGCGCGTCCTCCTCGTCTCGATCGGGCATGATCACGTCACCGAGGGCGCCTACGCCACGCGCGGCCGCCTGGACGCCTTCGAGGAGGGCCTGGCCGGGCTAGACTAGGGCCATGGATATGCCGTTTGGCCCGCGCGACGTCGCGGGAGTTCTCGCCTCGCTGTCGTATGCGGGTCCGTCGGCCTCCCGCGTGGGTGCCTCCGCCGTGGTGGCGCGCCTGCGTCGATCGGTGGCCTGGTCGGACCGCAGGCTCGCCGAGCTCTCCACCCTGCCCGAGGCCTCCGCGCGGGTCGCCGCCTCCTCGACGATCGTCGTGGATCGGCGCGGGCTGATCCGCTCGGTGGGCTCGCTCCTGGATAACTTCGAGGACACGCGCACACCCCTCGTCTTGGCGGCCGAAGCCGTCATCCTGCGCGCCCTGGCCAAGGACGCGACGGGCATCTGGGACGTGCGCACGGGCCGTCGGATCCTCGTGGCCCCCAACGTGCTCGCGGACGCGCAGCGCTACGCCTTGGATCAGACGGACTGGTGCCGGTGGGTGTCCCTGTGTACGGGCCTGCGCGGCGTCCACCTGACGCACGCCCCCTACCTCGTCCCCTATATCGCTGACCTGATGCGCGCGCTGCCTGAGCGCAGCGACGAACTCGTGCGCATCGTCCTGCTCCTGGACGCGCTGCCCACGGCGGAGATGGAGGTCCTCACGCCCCGCGACCTGCCGTCGATCCAGTGGCTGCGCACCCACCGCGCGCACGCTGGCGGGGTGGCGCTGGTGCGCGCGTGCGCGGCGGCTGGCATGCCGCTGGCCGGCGTCGAGGCGCTGCAGGCGCAGACCGAGGGTTTCGCGCGCACCGTCGTGCGTGAGGGTGCGATCGCCCGCCTCCTGTCGGGCGTCGAGGCGCTGCCGACCGCGAGCGAGTACGCGGATCCCTCCGCGTGGCTGGCGCGTGTGCGCTGACGCCTCTCGCCTCGTGGGGGCGAACCCGCGCGGCTCCCTGCGCGCCTGCTCCCTCGCGGTGCGCGCTTCTCTGAGCTCCTTCATCGACGAGGCCGGGGCCCCTCCCGCTCTCGTCGTCGGCCTGTCGGGCGGCGCGGATTCGTTGGCGTTGGCGCTGACGACGATTGATGTGGCGGCGCGCGCAGGAATCCCCGTTGTCACGGTGACGGTCGATCACGGGCTGCGCGAGGGCAGCGACGAGGAGGCTCGCCGCGTCGCGGATCTGGCGGCATCCCTGGGGGCGCGCGCCGTTGTCGAAACCGTGACGGTGGACGGCCCGGGAGGCCCCGAGGGTGCGGCCCGCGACGCGCGGCGCGCGGCCCTGCGTGCGGTTGGTGTGCGCGAGGGCGCCCCGATCCTCCTCGGCCACACGATGGACGACCAGGCCGAGACGGTGCTGCTGCGCTTGGCGCGCGGCTCGGGCCCCTCCTCACTGCGGGCCATCGCCCCCATCTCGCGCGACGCGGACGGGGTGACGTGGCTGCGCCCGCTCCTCGGGTTGCGTCGGACAGACACGGAGCAGGCGTGCGCCCAGGCGGGCCTCGCCCCGGTTCACGACCCGACGAACGACGTCGATGGCCCGTGGCGGGCCGCCGACGGGAGCCCGCTGCGGCGCTCGGCCCTGCGGCATGGGGCGATCCCGGCCCTGGCCTCGGCCCTGGGTGTCGATCCCGTTCCCGCGCTGGCGCGCACGGCTGCCCTGTGCGCCGAGGACGACGACGCCCTCAGCGACCGAGCGCGCGCACTCACCGCCGCCGCGCGAGTCGCTGCCGACGCGACCGCCGCCGCGATCGTCGCCGACGACACAGACCCCGCTGACAGGGCAACGTCCGTGGCGCTCGCGGTCACGTCCCTGCGCGGCGCTCCCCGCGCGGTGCGTACGCGGGCTCTGCGTGAGGGGGCGCAAGCGGCGGGGATTCGCGCACTGTCCAGCACGCACGTGGACGCCATCGATGACCTCGTGGTCGCGTGGCGGGGGCAGGGGCCCATCCACCTGCCCGGGGGCCTGGCCTTCCGCGTTGGACGCGGAGCCCTCGCGCGCATCGCATTCGTCGCGCGCGGGAGAGGCGACCCGACGGGACGAGACTGCCTGTAACGGGTGGACATGAGCCGCAAGAGACGCCCCCCAGAGTGGCCCGGCACCGACTGCGCGATCACAGGATGTTGCGCTGACAGTGAGAATCTCATCCTTCCTGGTACAGGCGAGCGTTTGTGTGGCACGCTTATAGTGGAATCGCTCGCGTAGCATCGATACGAAAAGAGGACACGGTGGACGCCACCGATATGGGAAACGACCTGAAGGAAATCCTGGTCACCGCCGAGGAGATGGACCGTCGTCTCGCCGACATGGCCGAGCAGATCGACCGCGACTACGCGGGTGAAGACCTGCTGCTCGTCGGCGTTCTGCGCGGCGCCGTCATGGTGATGGCGGATCTGTCGCGCAAGCTGCACACCCCCCTCGAGATGGACTGGATGGCCGTGTCCTCCTACGGGTCGGGCACCAAGACCTCGGGCGTCGTGCGCATCCTGAAGGACCTCGACCAGGACGTCGCCGGACGCCACGTGCTGATCGTCGAGGACATCATCGATTCGGGCCTGACCCTGTCGTGGCTGCAGGCCAACCTGCTCGGACGCGGCGCCGCCTCCGTCAAGATCGCGACCGCCCTGCGTAAGCCGGAGGCCGCCAAGGTCGACGTGGACGTTGCCTACGTGGGCTTCGATATTCCTGACGAGTTCGTCGTCGGTTACGGCCTGGACTACGCCGAGAAGTACCGCAACATGCCCTTCGTCGGCACGCTGCAGCCGCACGTCTACACCAACTGAGAACGCCTACCTGTAAGGGATGCCCGTGAACGAGAAGATCAAGAACAAACGCCCCAGCCTGGGGTGGGTGCTGGTTCCGCTCATCGTGCTGCTGGTGGGCGGCTGGTTCCTCTGGCAGACGAACCAACCGCGTGCAGTGACGACCTCGGAGGGCCTGGCGCTCATTTCGGGTGACACGGTGGAGCAGGTGGTCCTCAACGAGGGCACCCAGCAGGTGAATCTGACGCTCACGGAGAACTACGTCCACCAGTCCACCGGCGGCGACGACAAGACCGTCGATCTGGGTAAGCGCGTGTACTTCACGTACTCCTACGTGCAGACCAAGGACATCTTGGACACGGTGGCCGACAAGGCTCCCGCCAAGGGGTGGAACGCGGTGCGCCCGCAGTCCGGCGCCCTCGGCGCGATTATTCAGCTGTTGATTCCGCTGCTGGTCCTCATGGGCGCGTTCTACTTCGTGATGCGTTCCATGTCGGGTTCGCGCATGATGGGCGGCTTTACTCAGTCGCGCGCCAAGGAATTCAACCAGGAGCGTCCGGACGTCACGTTCGCGGACGTGGCCGGTGAGGACGAGGCCGTGGAGGAGCTCGAGGAGATCCGCGAGTTCCTGGCCTCCCCGGACAAGTTCCACAAGGTGGGTGCGCGCATCCCGCGCGGCGTCCTGCTGTACGGTCCTCCCGGAACGGGTAAAACCCTCCTCGCCAAGGCGGTCGCCGGCGAGGCGAACGCCCCCTTCTTCTCGATCTCCGGTTCGGAGTTCATGGAGCTGTACGTCGGCGTGGGTGCCTCGCGCGTACGCGAGCTTTTTGAGCGCGCGAAGAAGAACGCGCCGGCCATCATCTTCGTCGACGAGATCGACGCCGTGGGTCGCCACCGCGGCAGCGGCATCGGCGGCGGTAACGACGAGCGCGAGCAGACGCTCAACCAGCTCCTCGTGGAGATGGACGGCTTCGATGAGCGCGCCAACATCATCCTGATCGCGGCGACCAACCGCCCCGACATCCTCGATCCGGCGCTCCTGCGCCCGGGACGTTTCGACCGTCAGATCGCCGTCGAGGCCCCCGACTTGAAGGGCCGCGAGGCCATCTTGAAGGTCCATGCGCAGGGCAAGCCGCTCACCGCGCAGGTGGACCTGCGTCAGATCGCCAAGCGCACGCCCGGCTTCACGGGCGCGGACCTGGCGAACGTCCTCAACGAGGCTGCGCTGCTCACCGCGCGCTCGAACATGCAGTTCATCGACGAGCGCGCCATCGACGAGGCCATCGACCGCGTGATCGCCGGCCCGCAGAAGCGCACCCGTGTCATGAACGACCACGACAAGGCCGTGACCGCCTACCACGAGGCGGGCCACGCCCTGGCCGCCGCCGCCTTGAACTACACGGATCCGGTCACGAAGGTGACGATCTTGCCGCGCGGTCGCGCGCTGGGCTACACGATGGTCATGCCCACCGAGGACCGTTTTAACAAGACCCGCAACCAGCTCCTCGACGACCTGGTGTACGGCATGGGTGGTCGCGTCGCCGAAGAGATCGTGTTCCGCGATCCGTCGACGGGCCCCGCGAACGACATTCAGCAGGCCACGAAGACTGCCCGCGCGATGGTCACCGACTACGGCATGAGCGACCGCATCGGCATGGTTAAGCTCGGAGACGCCGACACCGAGGCCTTTGGGCACGGGTCCGGCGAGGCTCCGCGTTCCTTCTCCGATGAGACCGCCGCGATCATCGACGAGGAGGTGCGTCGCCTCCTCGACAACGCGATGCGCGAGGCGTGGCGCATCCTGTCGGAAAACCGCGGCGTCCTCGACACGCTGGCATCGCGCCTGCTCGAGGAGGAGACCCTCGACGAGGCGCAGCTGCGCGAGATTTTCCAGGACGTCATCAAGGCTCCCGAGCGTCCCGTGTGGAACTATCAGTCCGACGCGGCCGTTCCGGGCGTGGTCTTGGGCCACCCGGTCGGCATCAAGGCCGAGGACGAGTGGACGTCCGTTCCCGTGCAGGGAATCGACGTGTCGCCGACTGACGTCACCGGTGCCTCGGGCGTGGAAGAGGAGCAGGAGTGACCTACGATCCCGCAGGCGTCGAGAAGGCGTCGCGCGACCTGCTCGTCGCGATCGGTGAGGACCCCGAGCGCGAGGGCCTGGTCGGCACGCCCGACCGCATGGCGCGCGCGTGGCGCGAGATGTGCAAGGGCCTGACCGAGGACCCGCGCGAGCACCTGCGCACGCAGTTCCACGCGGGCACCGACGAGCTCGTCCTGGTCCGTGACATCACCTTCTTCTCGGTGTGCGAGCACCACCTGCTGCCCTTCTACGGCCGCGCCCACGTGGGCTATATCCCGCGCGGCGGCGTCGTGACGGGCCTGTCTAAGCTGGCTCGCGTCGTCGAAGGCTACGCGCGCCGCCCCCAGGTCCAGGAGCGCCTGACCGCCCAGGTCGCCGACGCGATCGACGAGGTCCTGCACCCTCAGGGCGTCATCGTCGTCATCGAGGCCGAGCACATGTGCATGTCGATGCGCGGCATCTCCAAGCCGGGCTCGTCGACCGTGACCAGCGCGTTGCGCGGCATCATGAGCGACGGGGCGACCCGCGCCGAGATGATGGCCCTCGTCCTGTCTGGGAGCCGATGACATGAGCACCCTGCCCCTGCCCGCCGCCCCGGCCTCGTTCCCGGTCCCGTCCCTGGCGCTGCCGGACGGGCTGGCCCTGCCCGGTGGGCGCACGGCGGTCATGGGCATCCTCAACGTCACCCCCGATTCCTTCTCGGATGGGGGACGCTACGCGGACGTGGCCGCGGCGCTGCGCCACGCGCGCGAGATGGTGGCCGCGGGCGCGGACCTGATCGACGTGGGCGGGGAGTCGACGCGGCCGAATTCGACGCGTATCAGCGCGGACGAGGAGTGGGCGCGCATCGGCGCGGTCGTCGAGGCCTTGGCTGCCGACGGCGTCGTCGTGTCCGTGGACACGCTGCACGCGGCGACGGCCCGCGAGGCCGCGCGCGCCGGTGCGGCGATCATTAACGATGTGAGCGGTGGGCGCTGGGATCCCGAGATGAATGCGGCGGTCGCCGCCTCGGGCTGCGCGTACGTCGTTCAGCACTATCGCGCGCTGCCGGGTATGCCGGGGGAGCACTTCGATTACGGGGAGGACCTCGTGGGCACGCTCGTTGAGCGCGTGGGTTCCCAGGTTCAAGACGCTATTGATGCTGGTGTGACAGCTGATAAAATTGTCATCGACCCGGGCCTCGGCTTCTCGCTGACGGGCGACCAGTGCTGGCAGATTCTGCGCGAACTGCCGCGCTTCCTGCAGGGCGGATACCCCGTCCTCGTCGGCGCGTCTCGCAAGCGTTTCGTCAAGGCCCTCGGGGGCGACGTGGACGCCGACAGCGCGGCCATCGCCGCCTACTGCGCGGCATCAGGCGCGTGGGCCGTGCGGGTCCACGACGTAGCCGCCACCGTGGCAGCCATCGCCCGAAAGGAGAACGACGTTGACTAACCGACGCGTCATCATCGCCCTCAAAGGACTGGGGGCGATGGCCAATCACGGCGTCTACGACTTCGAGCGCGCCCGCGACCAGCGCTTCAGCGCAGACATCATCATGTGGGTCGAGACCGCGGGTGCCACCGATGACATCGCCGCCACCGTCTCCTACGCGGATATCGCCGACGAGGCCATGGCGGTCCTCACCGGCACCGCCGTCGACCTGATCGAAACCCTCGCCGAAACCATCGCCGCGCGCGTCATGAGCCACGAGGGCGTCGTCGGCACCGAGGTGACCGTCCACAAGCCCGATGCCCCCATCGACCACCCCTTCGCGGACGTGTCGGTGACCGTGCGCGCGGGTGAGACTGACGCGATGCCCCTATCGCTGTCCCTCAAAGGCATCTACGAGGCCGAGGACGGCTCCGTCCTCACCGGCGAGATCGAGGCCTACGGCCGCGCTCAGGCGCCCAGCCCCGCGCAGCAGGAACACCGCGAGGCGCTCCCGTCGCGCCGCGCCGCGCACGCCGCCGAGCGCGAGGAGGACACCTCCCGTCCGGCGCACCTGCGCTCGCGTCGCGTGGTCCTGGCGATCGGCGGCAACCTCGGGGACGTGCCCGTCACGCTCATGCACACGGTCGAGGCCCTGTCCTATATGGAGGGCTTCCAGATCGAGGACGTCTCGCCGATCATGCGCACGAAGCCCGTGCTCGCGCCCGGACAGGCACCCCAGCCCGACTACTGGAACGCCGTCGTCGTCGGCTCCGCGATCGCGAGTCCCGACGAGCTCTTCGCTCAGACCAGCCGCATCGAGCGCGAGCTGGGGCGCGAACGCCACGAGCGCTGGGGCGCGCGCACCGTCGACATCGACATCATTCAGATCGAGGGCCTGGCCTCCGCCGACCCGGTCCTCACCCTGCCGCACCCGCGCGCCAAGGACCGCGCCTTCGTGCTGGCTCCCTGGCTCCTGTGCAACCCTGACGCCATCCTCGAGGGCGTGGGACGCGTGTCCGACCTGCTGGCCCACACCCCCGACCGCGAGGGCATCATCGACGCCGTCGACGACTGGCTCGAAGATCCGGCGGCCGTCATGGCCGACTCGGACCAGCTCCTGGCCCAGCGCGCCGAGCAGGCCAGCGCCGACATGCGCGAGCTCATCGAGGCCCTGACCGGCGAAATCAGCCAGGTCGACAACCTCGTGACCCGCCCGGGTGTGCCCGCGGCCGACGCCCCCTTCTCCGGCGCGATCGAGGCCTCGGTCCCGCCCGCGCCGACGCCTGCGCCCGCGCCTCACAGTGCGTCGGCTCCCGCAGGTGCGCCGTCGCCCGAGGCCGCGGCCTCGCACGCGGCGTGGTCCCCCGAGGCGGTGCCTGCGCCCGCGGCCGTGCCTGCGCCCGAGGCCGTGCCTGCGCCCGAGGCGACGCCCGCTCCGGAGGAGACGAGCAGCGAGGAAGCGGTTGCGCTCGACGCTGCGCCCCTCCCGCAGCCGCAGACCCCCGCCCAGCGCGCGGCCGAGCAGGCGGCAGACCCCGCCCGATCCACCGCCAGCGCATCGCCCTTCGCCCCCGCCGAGGAGGAGGCAGCGGCCGCTCAGGCACCCGTTGCTCCCGTCGAACAGTCGGCGCCCGCTCAGGCACCCGTTGCTCCCGTCGAGCAGTCGGCGCCCGCCCAGGACAACGCGCCCGCCCAGGACAACGCGCCCGCCCAGGAGGCTCCGCCCCAGCGCGAACGCCGTCACCGCGCAGATCGCGCCTCGTCGCGACCCTCCTGGCACCCGGTCTCCTCCGTGCCCGCCGATTCCGCGGCCGGGCGCATGACCCGCAAGATCGGCACGGGCACCTACAAGCCGAGCGGCACCGAAAAGCCCCGCTGGGTCCCCGTCTTTGAGCCCAAGCGGGAGGACACGCGTTCGGCGATCGCGCTGCCGGACTGGAACTTCTCCGTCAGCTCCGCACACGACGTGCGCGTCGTTGATGACCGCTCCGGCCTCGGCCACGACGACGAGCCTCCCAAGGCCACCGTCCACGCCGATGGACGCTCGACGATCCTCGCCCCCGGGCTGCCCGACAACACTCCCGTCGGCCCCATCCCCGAGGACGAGGCCACACAGACCGGCATCCTGCGTCGCGTCGTCGTGCGGCCCACGATGACCGGAGCGATCCCGATCGTCAAGAGGCGCTAATGAAACCCGTGTCGATCGTGTGGGTGGCGGCGGTGGGCCTCGTGGCCGCCGGCCTGAGCTTCCTCGGCTTCCTCGCGCACATGCGCCAGGGCGGCACCCCGATGATCGTCACCCCTGGACCCGCGGTCATCTTTGCGATTGCCACGGCCTGCCTCGTCTGGTCCGGCCTGGCGGTACGCCGCCTGCGCGCGGGCAAGGACACGTGGATCGACGCGATCGGGGCGATGCGCGTCGCAGTCTTCGCGCGCACGAGCGCCCTCGTCGGCTCCGGCCTGACCGGCGTTCTCATCGGCGTCATGGCTGTGTCTCTCATGCAGCTCGAAGCGCCCGTGATGCTGGCCAACGCGATCGGGTCGGGCCTGTCCGGACTCGTCGGCATGGTCTGGACGATCATCGCGGTCGTTATCGAACGCTGGTGCGTCATCAACCCCGACGACGAGGGATCGACGTCCTCCAAGCGCAGCGCGGCCGCCTGATCGCTCGCTCGGCACAGCGCGTCGGGGCGGCCGCCTCGTGTGAAAGTCGCCCCCGTCCCGAGCGTTAGCCGCGCCCCGCGCCCCGCGCCCGGTATCGTGGATGCGTGGCTGACCAGCGTAAGAATTCTCCCAGGCGACCCACCTCCAGGCGTAGCGCGCCGGGAGGTGCTACTGGTCGCGTCGGCGATCGCGCGTCCCGCGCGGCAGCTGGTAGCCGCGTTTCCGCTGCTCGTCCGGCCGCCTCGAAGGCCTCCGCATCCGCGAAGCGGGGGAGTGCTTCCCCGGCGGGTCGCCCCGGTGCGGCGAAGGCACCCCGTCAGAAGAAGGCGTCGGGCGGTGGCCGTCCGCCCGTCAACCTGTGGCCGCGGCGCATCATCACGGGCCTCGGGCTGATCCTCATCCTCGCGCTTCTCGTGTGGGGCATCGTCGCTGGGATCCGCGCGATCATCGGAGCCGTGAGCGCCGATCCCGCCTCGCAGTCCAGCCCCCAATCCGCCGTTCAGTCAGGCGCGGTGGACGCGTCCGGCTACACCCTCAAGGGCGGCCAGGAGGCCACGGCCGACGGCCTGCTCACCGACGGCACGACAATCGATATTCCCACCTGCCTGGATCGCGACATCACGGCCACGGCGAAGGCATCCGCGACCTCGTCGGGGTCGGCGATGCCCGTGACTCTCACGCTCGAAAACCGCGGTTCGGTCGCCTGCTCGACGTCCCTGTCCCGCTTCGGGCTGCAGATTTCGACGGGTGACTTGCAGGTCTACAACTCGGCGAAGTGCGGTGAGGACCAACAGTCGTCGACGACCCTGCTGCTGCGCCCGGGCGCCACGTGGACCGGCGCCCTGCGCTGGGATGGCTACGTGTACACAAACGGCTGCACGACCCCGGCCGGTGGGGCGAGCGCCGCGTCTGCGGGGACGTACAAGGTCGCGGTCACGATGGGTACGCGCGAGGTCGGCTCGACCGTCGTCGACGTGACTCCCGCGCCCGCCCCGCAGTCGGGAGCCCAATCCGGCCCGCAGTCGGGAACCCAGTCGGGCCGCTAGGGTCTACCAGCCGACGAGGCCGGAACTGACGGCCTGCGCCTGGTGCGCCAGGTTCTCGGTGATGAGCTTGGCGCGGTAGGGGCCGATGCCCTCGATGGCTTCCAGCTCCTCGGTGGTGGCGGCGCGCAGTGCCGGCAGCGTCGTGATGTGCGCGGACACCTCCTTGATGGCGCTCCACGACAGGTGGGGGACCAGGGAGAGGGCGCGCACGCCGCGCGGCGTGATCTCGCGGTCCAGGTCCGCGACCTCGTACACGTCCAGCCCGAGGATGTTCGCGATCGCGGTGAGGTCCACGATGCGCTCGGACCCCAGGGAGGACAGTTCGGCCTCGACGCGGGCGACGTCGTCGGGGTCGCGGATGTAGTCGCGCATGACGAGGGCCCGCTCCGACGCGGATCCGCGCACGAGATCCTCGACCTGCAGGGCCAGCAGGCGCCCCTCGGAGCCGAGCTCCTCCAGGTATTCCGTGATTTCGGAGGTGATACGTCGGATCATCTCCATGCGCTGCATGACGGTGGCGACGTCGCGCACGGTCGCGCTGTCGCGCATCTCGAGGATGGTGAGGGTCTGCAGGACCTCGTCGAGGCGCTGGCTGTAGCGGTCGAGCGTATCCACCGCCAGGTTGGCGCGCGAGAGCAGGGCCTCGGGCTCCTCCACCAGGCGATGCTCGGTGCCCACGTAGATGGAAATCATGCGCATCGACGCGGACAGGGACAGAACCGGCAGGTGGGTCTGACGGGCGGTGCGCTGCGCGGTGCGGTGGCGCATGCCGGACTCGTCGGTGGGAATCGTGGGGTCCGGGAAGAGCTGCACGTTGGCCTTGCGGATGCGCCACAGGTCGGGGTCGATGATGACGGCACCGTCCATCTTGCACAACTCACGCAGGCGCGCGGCCGTGAAAGCGACGTCGAGGTCGAAGCCGCCCGAGCAGATGGCCTGCACGTCGGGGGTGTATCCCAGGACGATGAGGGCGCCCGTGTGGGAGCGCTGGATTCGTTCCAGTCCCTCTCGCAATGGCGTACCGGGCGCGACTGCGCGCAGTGCCTCGCGAAGGATCGCTGCATCGGACGTCAATGTGGTTTCCTCCCAGACGAGTAGGTGTGATACCTATTATTGCGAGTCTGCCGGGAAAGCGACGCGAATCGCCGTCGCCAGATCCGACACAGTAAAGACGGTGATGCCGTCGACGCCCGCGAGATCCTCGCTGCCCTGAGCGGGAACGATCGCCGAGGAGAAGCCCAGCCGTGCGGCCTCGGCGAGCCTGCGCTGGGTGCCCGTGCACGCCCGGACCTCGCCCGTCAGGGAGATCTCTCCGACCGCCACGAGGTCGGCGCGTGGGGCAACGCCCTTGAGCGAGGACACGATCGAGATAGCCATCGCGAGGTCGATCGCCGGCTCAACCGTGCGGGCCCCGCCGACCGTGGAGACGTAGACGTCCGCCCCCGACGTGTCTGCGCCGATGCGGGCCTGGAGGACCGCCAGGATCATGGCGACGCGCGCGTGGTCCACGCCCGACGTGGTGCGCCGCGGCGAGCCGCCCGAGGAGGGGGCGACGAGCGACTGGATCTCCGTGGGCAGCGGGCGGCGCCCCTCCAGAGAGACGGCCGCGCACGTGCCGGGCACGCCGCGCGTCGTGCGCGACAGGAACAGGCCGGAGGGGTCGGCGAGGCCGTAGATGCCCGAGTCCGTCAGCTCGAAGCAGCCCACCTCGTCGGTGGGACCGTAACGGTTTTTCACCGCGCGCAGCAGGCGCAGGCGCGAATGGCGGTCGCCCTCGAACTGGCAGACGACGTCCACGAGGTGCTCGAGCACGCGCGGGCCCGCGATACCGCCGTCCTTCGTCACGTGGCCGACGAGCAGGGTGGGCAGGTCGGACTCCTTGGCGACACGGATGAGGGATGCCGCGACCGCGCGCACCTGCGCGACCCCGCCCGCCCCGCCCTCGACCTGGGAGGAGGAGATAGTCTGCACGGAGTCGACGATCAGCAGGGAGGGGGAGACCTCCTGGACGTGACCGAGGACGACGCCGAGTTCCGTCTCATCCGCGATGAGGAGGTTCGGCTCGAGCGCGCCGATGCGCTCCGCGCGCCCGCGCACCTGGGCAGCCGACTCCTCGCCCGTCACGTAGAGGACGGGGCCGCGCCCGCCCGCCGCGGCCGTGCGCGCGGCCTTCGCGGCGACGTCCAGGAGCAGCGTCGACTTGCCCACGCCGGGCTCGCCTGCCAGGAGAATCACTGCTCCGGGCACGATCCCGCCGCCCAGGACCCGGTCCAGCTCGCCCACGCCCGTCGACCGCGACGAAGCCCGCTCCCCGTCGACCTCGCCGATAGGCAGCGCGGGACGCCGCGGGGTGGTGGCGGTGGTGCGCGCGCCCCCCGTGACCTCGCCGGCCTGGTCAACCGTGCCCCACGCCCCGCACTCGCGGCACTGGCCCACCCACTTGGGGGAGGTCCAGCCGCAGTCGGAGCAGCGGTACGTGATCTTCTCTTTCGCCATGCACTCACCGTAACCCGACCCACCCTCATCTGCGGTTCGCGCGCGCGAAGAAGGCCGCAGGTGTGCGGGCCGAGGGGCGCAACGACGTGCGTCGAGCGCGTAGGGACCGTGCGCGTAGGACCCGTGAACGGAAAGGGCCGGCCCCGGCCTCGTCGAACGAGAACGAGCATCCAAATACGTGACTGTGGTCAGGTTCTCGCGCGCCCGGGAAGCGCGGGAACGCCGCGCGAACGAGCCGCCACGCGCGTGCGCTTATTCGGTACCTGTTGTTGTCTCGGGCGTTTATCCATAGGGTTGGTCGATGTGTATCCTTGGAATGGCTCACCATGGCCACACGGATACAGATACCGCCCCACAACAGTGCGCACATGAAGACTGAGGAAGCGACATGAACAAGGCGCGTCAATCGCGAAACACCTGGTCGAAGCGGATGCCCGCAATCGCCGTCCTTCTGGTGTCAGCGATGCTGTGCGTTCTCGCCGTGGTCTACCGCGGCGTCGAGGTCACCCAGGTCAGCGTCGATGACGGCGGTATCTGGGTGACGAACCAGGATCGCAAGCTCCTGGGCCACCTCAACTATGACGCGCTCATGCTCGACGGCACGGTCTCGGTCAAGTCCGCGTCCTTCGACATCGGGCAGGCCGGCGGTGACGTGACGCTGGGGGAGACAGTGGGCCGTACGGTAACCCCCGTGCGCTCCACGTCCTTCTCGCTGGGCCAGGCGATCACGCTGCCCGACAACGCGGTCCAGGTCCAGGGCGGGTCCGTGTTGGCCGTCCTCGACCCCAACGAAGGCCTGCTGTGGGTTGGTGACGCCAACGAACCGGCTTCCATGTCGCTCGTGCGCGAGGATGCAATCGCGAACGACCTGAGCGACGGGGTCGTCGCGGTGTCGCTCGCGGGGACGGTCTTTGCATACTCTCCCGGGTCCTCCAAGCTGGTCACGCTCACGCGAGAAGGCCAGGCTTGGCGCGCAAAGACCACGGAGATCAAGGATTTCACTCCGGCCGGAACACCGACGATCACCGCGGTCGGTGACAAGCCCGTCATCTACGACCAGGCCGGTAACAAGCTGGTGTTGCCCGGTGGCAAGGTACGCGACCTCGCCGAGGAGCACGTGACCGGCGCGGTCCTGCAGGCGCCCGGCGACGATGCGTCCTCCGTCCTGCTGGCCACCGATGCCGAGCTCGTGGCTGTCTCCCTGAACGGCAAGTCGGTGGACCGTCAGCCGGCCTCGGACGGCGGTCAGAAGGGCACGCCCGCACCCCCGGTTTTCCACGGCGGCTGCTCCTACGGTGCGTGGGCGGGTTCGGGCGCCTTCGTGCGCACCTGCACGGATTCGACGCGCAACCAGGCGCAGATGGTGCCCACGCTCGCCGAGGCCACGTCCGCCGTTTTCCGGACGAACCGCACGCGCATCGTCCTCAATGATGTGTCGACGGGCACGCTGTGGCTGCCGGACAAGAACATGGTTGTCGTCGACAACTGGGATCAGATCCCCACCGAGGAGCAGGAGGAAGAAGATACTCCGACTCCCGATGATCGCGAGCAGGTCTCCGAGCCGGAGCACAACGATAAGAACACTCCGCCCGAGGCCGTCGACGATGACTTTGGCATCCGCCCGGGTCGTTCGACGCTCCTGCCGGTCCTCGACAACGACTCGGATGATGACGGCGACGTGCTGACGGCGCGCGCCCTGACGAACCCGGAGTTCGGGACGGTCGTGCGTACCAGGGGCGGGCGCGCCCTACAGATCACGGACATTCCGGAGTCTCTGACGAGCGGGTCGACGTCTTTCACGTACGAGGCCTCGGACGGCCTCGCGGGTGCGACGGCGACGGTGAATGTGACGATTCATCCGTGGAGCCAGAACGAGGGTCCGCGTCAGCTCAAGCACCCGGTTGTCAAGGTTGGCGCGAACGCGCAGGTGGAGTACAACCTGTTGTCGGACTGGATTGATCCCGATGGAGACCAGTTCTACCTGAAGTCGGCGACGGCTCCCGACGGCATGGCCGTGCAGTTCTCTGAGGACGGGACAGTTCAGATCCGCGACCTGGGTTCCGGCGCGGGCGTCAAGGCAATCGCCGTCACCATGTCAGATGGGCACGCGGAGACCACGGGCGAGCTGCAGGTGAGCGTGCAGGAGAGCGGCAACGTGCCGCCCATCGCGCGCGCGGACTTTTACGTGGCACGCGTGGGCGAACCGCTGACGATCGACCCGGTCGAGAATGACACGGATCCCAATGGCGATACGCTGAATCTCGTTGCGGCGGGCACGCCCCCGGCGGGTACGTCTGTGAGCGCCGACCTGTCGCGCGGCACGCTGACGTTCACGGGGTCGGTTCCGGGCTCCTTCCAGTTCACCTACACGATCTCTGACGGACCGTCAACGACTGTGGGAGTCATCCGCGTCGACGTGGTCGCCGACGATACGAATGCGGTGCCGATCGCCGAGGATGACCTGGCGGTGTTGCCCAGCGGTGGCGCTTCGCTGATTGCGCCGCTGGCGAATGACACGGATCCTTCGGGTGGTGTGCTCGTCGTCCAGTCGATTGACGTGCCTGCGAACTCGGGCCTCGAGGTAACCCTCATTGAGCGTCACTTGCTGCGCATTACGGCACCTGCGGGCTTGAGCGACGTCACCGCGTTTACATACACGGTGTCCAACGGCGCGGGTTCCGCGACCGCTCAGGTGAGCGTCATCCCGACGGAGGCCCAGAGCGAGGAAACGCCGCCCGAGGCGAATCCTGATACCGCCAAGGTGCGCGCGGGCGACATTGGCTCGGTTGCTGTCCTGTCGAATGACCGGTCGCCGATCGGTCTGTCGCTCAACGTTGACCCGAGCGTGCAGGTCATGTCGGGTGGCGAGCTGGGTACGGTCTTCGTGACTGGCAACCAGGTGCGCTTGGCTGCGGGTACCGAGCCCGGCGTCGTGCGCGTGGCATACACGGTCGTTGATTCGGTGGGTAACCGCGCGACGTCGACTGTGACGTTCGAGGTCGTGGCAGCTTCCGACGCGAACAGTGCCCCCGTTCCCAAGGCGCTGAGCGCGTGGGCCGTTCAGGGCCAGATGACGCGCATCCCCGTGCCGCTCACCGGCATCGACCCGGACGGCGACTCGGTCGCTCTGGTCGGCATTGACCAGCCGCCCGCCAAGGGCAGCGTCGTGCTGGGGACGGAGTGGCTGGAGTACACGCCCTCCGACGACGCGACCGGTACGGACACCTTCTCCTACATTGTCGAGGACCGCCTCGGCGTGCAGGGGCGCGCCCGCGTGCGCGTTGGTATTGCGCCCCCGGGATCACAGAACCACAACCCGACGGCCGTGCCTGACTCGGTGACGATTCGACCGGGACGCGAGGTGAGTGTCAACGTCCTGAGCAACGACTTGGACGCGGATGGTGACGCCCTGTCGGTCGATACGGACCCGGCGACTGTGTCGGTGTCGGATCCCGCGGCTACCGTCACCGTGGCGCAGGATGCGGTGACGGTCAAGGCTCCCGCAGCCGATGGCGTGTTCGTCGTTGCCTACCAGATTCAGGATGGACGAGGCGGACGCGCGCAAGGGCAGTTGACGGTGACGGTGGATGCTGATGCGCCGCTGCGCGCCCCGATTGCCCGCGACGACGTCGTGTCTGTCGCGGACCTACCCGCCGATTCGAAGCCCGTGAGCGTTCCCGTCCTCGTCAATGACGAGGATCCGGATGGGACGACGGCTGCGCTGACGGTGTCGGCGCAGGGCTCGGGTGTGAGCGTGTCGGGGCAGAACCTGTCGATTTCCCCGGATGCGCGTCGTCGTCTCGTCGTCTACACGGTGACGGATCCCGACGGCCTGAGCGCGAGCGCGGTCGTGACCGTTCCGGGTACCGACCTGCTGGCTCCGCGCCTGGATATGACGCGTATTCCGGTGGCGATCCGCGCGGGTTCGTCGGTGACCCTTGATATCGGCGACTACGTGCTCGTGCGCGATCATTCGCGTTCCCCGATCATTACGGACGCGGCCTCGGTGAAGTTCAACGGCGGCCTGGATTCGGTGTCCCTGCAGGACCCGACGCACCTCGTGGTGAGCGCTCCCGACACGGCGTCGGGCAAGGCGTCGTTGTCTTTCACGGTGCGTGACGGCGCGTCGGACGACGCCTCGGCCCTGTCCTCGACGCTGACGATCCCGGTGACGATCCAGCCGGCCAGGAACCTACCGCCGCGTCTGACCCCGACCCCGATCCTCGTGGGACAGGGCGAGGCCGTGACGGTGGATCTCACGCAGATGGTGGACGACCCGGACGACCAGGCGAAGGGCTCCTTCACGTACGCCGTGGTCAAGGCCCCCGGTGGCGTCGACGTGTCCCTGGACGGCTTCAATCTGACGGTGACCGGCAAGAAGGACCAGCCGAAGGGTCCGGTCGGCGCGATCACGGTCAGCGTCGATGATGGGTCGGGCGCGGTCAATGCCGATATTCCGGTGACGATCGTGAAGTCCTCGAAACCCCTCGTGACGACGACGGACGCGCGCATCAAGGTCAACGCTGGTCAGACTGCGAACGTGAATCTGGCGGAGTACACGACGAACCCGTTTACGGAGCCGCTCGTCGTCCTCGACGCGTCTGTTCACGTGGGGCAGGGAACGGCCTCCGGCGACGGGAATGTTCTGTCGGTGACGCCCAAGGCGGGCTTCCATGGCGACATGATCGTCGTGTACCGCGTCATGGACGCGACGAATGACCCCGATCGCATCGTGCAGGGCCGCGTTATCGTCAAGGTCCTGGACCGCCCCGACCCGCCGGAGAACGTGTCGGTGACCCCGATGGGTGCGGGAACGGCGTTCGTGAGTTTCCAGCCGGGCGCCGCGAACGGCGGCACGATTTCGGGCTACACGATCACCGATAGGAATAGCGGTCGGACCTTCACGACGCGCGATCCGGGCGTCCAGGTCACGGGCCTGGAGAACGGCGTGAAGCACTCCTTCACGGTCGTCGCGCACAACGAGGCCGGGGATTCGGATCCGTCGACCGCATCGGCTGAGGTACTGATCGACGCGGCACCCGAGCAGATGGCGGCGCCCACGGTTGTGGGTGTCGATGGTGCCCTCGATATCTCGTGGGTGAAGCCGGGCAACTCGGGGTCTGCGATCCACACGTACATGGTGTTCGTTAATTTGCCGTCGGGTGGCCAGCCGATCTCGCAGTCGGTGTCGGGCTCTGAGAACTCGATCCGGATCGGCGGATTGAAGAACGGTGAGCTGTACTCGGTGTCCGTTCAGGCGCTGAACAATGCGGAGACGCCGTCGCCGCCGTCTTCGCCGACGGCGAGCTACCCGCACGGCGCCCCCGATCCGGCGAGTAACGTGTCGGCAGTGCCGGTGGGTGCGGGTTCGGACCCGAACCGCGCGACGGTTGAGGTCTCGTGGTCGCTGGGCAATTCCAATGGTCGAGGCTGGGGTCCCACCACGGTCACGGCTGGTGGCGTGACCGAAACGGCTGGGCCGGGCCAGACGTCTGTGACGCTGTCGGGCGTGCAGACCGGTCGCGGGGTACCGGTGTCGGTCGTGCTGACGAACTCGGACGGCGACCAGGCTGGCGCCGGTTACGCGCAGGTTTCGATTGCGACGACCCCCGCGCCGATTTCTGCCCCGACCCTGTCGGGAACGAACACGCCGGGTGAGCTGAGGGTGAGCGGGCTGTCGATTGCGACGGGCCGAGGCTTCGATGCCTCCGACCTGACGTTGCGCTACTCCTCCAGCGAGAACGGGTGCGGCAGCGGCCAGCCGATTAGTGATGGCACGATCGTGCCCTCCAACGGGTGGGCGCCAACGACGTACTACTTCTGCCAGACGGGCATCGGTTTGAATAACACGCTGGCTGTCTCTCCCGTCGTTGCGGCGACGGGTACGGCGACGGGTGCGCCCTCGGAGGTGGGCGTGAGAATCACGAACGTCAATTCGACGAGCCTGACGGTCCAGTGGGACCCGGTGGGCGCGAATCCGGCCGTGAGTGAGATTCGCGTGTCCCTGGGCGGTCAGACGAAGACCGTGCCCGGTAACGCCACTGAGGTGACGTTCTCGGATCTGGCGCAGGGGACGCACTACCAGGCGAGTGTCACGGCTGTGAACGCGGTGGCGCCCAAGACGATGAGCCAGCATCCGGACTCCGTGACGAAGCTCGACGTGAGCGCTCAGTGGGTGCAAACCTGCCGCGGTGACGAGCGCGGGTTCAACCCGGCCTCGTGCCACACGTTCACGCTGAACGCGCCGGGATGGTCGGGTTCGTCGGTCCCGTTCGTGTGCCCCGTGCGCAACGACCGCACGTACGGCACGGAGTGGGTGCGTGTGGATGGCGCGGGCCCGATCTGGACGCGCCTGACCACCCAGGCAGACAGTGAGGATGCCTTCAAGCAAGGGTCCTACCTCACCGGCGAATGCCGTCCGGAGTGATGATCGCGTGAAGAAACTACGTCGACTTCTCAACGGCGCGTGGCGTGCCCTGGGCGAACGCGTGCGGGCCCTGCCCGGTTACGACGCGGCGGCTCGTTGGCTGGGCGCGCTCACGCCGGTCGGGTGGGCGGTGATCGCAGTCACAGCCGCGGGTGGCATCGCTGCGGCGGCCTTCGGCTGGCTGGAGGGCTTTATCGTTGCCGTGATGGGCCTGGTGGCCCTCGTGGTCGCGGTCGCCTCGGTCGCGTCCCCGTCGCCGCTGTCGGTGTCCTTGCGCATGAAGAATGATCGCATCGTTGCCGGTCAGGTGGCGGTGGGGCGCATCCGCGTGGTGAACGGGTCCGGGCATCGCTCGGGTTCGACGATCGTGGAGGTCACGATCGGACGAGGCAGTGGCGAGTTCCTGGTGCCTCCGATCAGCGCGAACAGCACGTGGAACGAGGCATTTTCGGTGATGACGAAGCGCCGCGGCGTGATCAACGTGGGCCCGGCGCGCACCGTGCGTATGGATGGCCTGGGCCTGCTGCGCCGCGTGCGCTCGTGGGACGAGCCGATCCTGGTGCACGTGCATCCGCCGACGGTGCGCTTCTCGTTTGATGCGACGGGTATGCAGATGGATGTCGAAGGCGTGGCCAGCGAGAAGCTGACCAGTTCGGACGTGTCCTTCCACGCACTGCGTGATTATGAGCCGGGCGACGACCGGCGCGCGGTGCACTGGCCCTCGACGGCGCGCCTGGGCCGCCTGATCGTACGCCAGTTCGAGGAGACTCACCGTTCCCACCACATGGTGCTCCTCGACACGCGCATGGACGCGTGGGATCGGCGTTCCTTCGAGACAGCTGTGTCGGTCGCGGCGTCGCTGGCGATCGCAGGGTCGGGTGAGGCGCGCACGGTGTCAATGCACACGGCGGACGAGTGGATTCCGACGGGAACGCCCATGGCGATGCTGGATGCGCTGTCCGAGATGGAGACCTCGACGCGTCCCGACTTCGCGGGCATCGTCCGTCGCTGCATCATGGAGCGTGGCGGGATTTCGGTCCTGTCGATCGTGGTGAGTGAGTCCGTGGATGACGAGGAAGCGGCCCGCCTGGCGAATATTGCGCCAGTCGACGTGGTCGTGTCCGTCATTCGCGTTGTCCCGGGACGGGCGAGGCGTCGGCGCAAGATCACGCGTGGCGTCATCATCGATTGCCCCTCCCTGGAGGACCTGCCGATGCTCGTGTCGCGGGGGGTGAACGCGTGAGTACGCCTACCCGCACCCCTTCTCGTCAGGCCGCGCCGCCGCGTCGAACGCGTCGGTCGACTGCCCAGGAAACCACCATGGGCGGGTCGATCCACCGCGCCGCCATGCCCGCGTGGTCCCTCCTGATTCTTGCCGTTCTGTTCGCTGGCCCGGTGGTACAGTTCGAGTCCGTCTTTGGTGGCGGTCAGGGCCTGATAGCAGCGCTCGCAGGCGTCGCGACCGGCCTCGCTCTCGCGTGGGCGGCGTCGAAGTGGCGCTGGGACCTGCTGTCGATCGTGGCTTCCGTCGTCGCGGCTCACTTCCTGTTGGGCGGGGCGGCAGCCCTGCGAGACACGACCCGGTGGGCCGTGGTTCCCACGTCGCACACTCTCCAGACGCTGGTGATCGGTTCGGTCGAGGCCTGGAAGGATCTTCTGACGCTGACGCCTCCTGCCGGTTCCTATGTTGGTCCGGCGATGGTCCCGTGGATGACGTGCCTCGTGTGCTCGGTTGCTGCGGGGGTCGTCACGGTACGCTACGGGCGTCCCATGTGGGGGTCCCTGCCGCTGATTCTCGCCGGAGTGATTGCGATCGTGTGGGGGCCCACGCACGAGGCGCCCTCGTCCCTCCTCGTTATCGCGTGGTGGGTTGGCCTCATCGTGTGGTGGGCGTGGGCGTCGGCGATTGGCCGTGCCCGCATGGGTGCCGACATCGTGATCGGCATGTCCGCGTCGTCGACCACTGCATCCACGACGATGGGTGGCTCGTCGCGTCAGGTCGTGCACGTGTGGTGGCGCGTGGGCATGGGTGCCCTGATGGTGGGCGTGATGGTCGCGGCCGCCCTCCCCGCGGCATCCCTGCTGGGCCCCACGGCCTCGGACCGCGTTGTGGGCCGTGACGTCGTCGAACCGCCCGTGGATGCGCGCGAGTATCCCTCTCCGCTGTCCAGTTACCGCCACTACAACAAGGATCTGGAGGACGAATCCCTGATCCGCGTGTCCAATCTGCCCAAGGGGGCGCGCGTGCGCCTGGGCGCGATGGAGGTGTACGACGGAACGACGTTCGGCATGGGTGTGACGAACAACGCTGATGGTACCGCTGGGTACCGCCGCGTCGGGTCCACGATCCCGGGACGCAGCGCAGAAACGGCGGGAGAGCAGGCCTCGGTGTCTACCTCGCAGCTCTTGGGCCCGTGGGTGCCGACGTTTGGCGAGGTATCGGTGCTGCGTTTTGAGCCTTCCGACCCGGGCGCTGCCGAGCAGCAGAAGGGCTTGAACTACGACCTGTGGGCGGAGACCGCCCTGACGACGGGGCCGACGGGCCAGTTCAACTATTCGCTGAGCACGACGATGCCGCGCGATCACGAGGATTCGGAGTTCGCCAGCGTGGATGCGGCCCGCTACGCGGGCACGGACACAAATGTGCCCAAGGATGTGGATTCCCTGGCATCGGAGCACACGACGAGCGCGCGATCGGACCTGGAGAAGGCCCGCGCCATCGAGAGCTACCTGCACACGGACGGCTTTTACTCGAACGACGACACGATTAACTCGCGCCCCGGTTCCTCCCAGGATCGTATTGAGCGCATGATCAGCGCCGAGGCGCTGGTGGGCGATGACGAGCAGTACGCGACGCTCATGGCGCTCATGCTGCACTCGCAGGGGATTAACGCCCGCGTCGTCATGGGTGCCTACCGTGAGGGGACGTCGGGCGGCGTCGACCTGACGGGCTCGGACATGCACGCGTGGGTCGAGGTCGAGTTCCCCGGCGTGGGCTGGGCGACCTTCGACCCGACGCCTCCGCGCGATCAGCAGCCCACGACGCAGGTGAACAAGCCGAAGTCTGTGCCCAAGCCGCAGGTTTTGCAGCCGCCGGAGCCCCCGGAACAGCCGGTCGAGCTGCCTCCGGCCACCCGTGACCAGGCGACGGACCCGCACGATCCGAACGGCCTGCACATCCCGTGGATGGCTATCGGGACGGTGTCCGTGTTCCTGTTCCTGCTGGTCGGTCCGGTTCTGGCGGTGCTGCTAGCGAAGTCTCGCCGCCGCAAGGCACGCCGCGGCGCGCAGGCCGCCGAGTCGGTGCGCGGTTCGTGGGATGAGCTGGTGGATACGGCGATTGACTCGGGCCTCGTGGTGGAGCCGCACCTGACCCGTCAGGAGGTCGCGTGGGCGTTGGCTTCGCAGTGGACGCCTGACAAGTCTGAGGACGCCGAGGCGGGGGCGGCGAAGTCTCGCAAGCCCGCCACACGCTCGGCGGCCGACGTGCGTGTGCCCGGCTGGTCGCTGTTCTCGGGCGCGGTTCCTCGCCCGGTCACCGTGGCGCGTCGCGCGGATGTCGCGGACTTTGCCGCGGGTGGCGCACGGCCTGAGGATGCGAAGCAGGCGTGGGAGGACGTGGATGAGCTGCGCCGCGAGTGGGCGGCCTCGGTCTCCCCGTTCGCGCGGCTGCGTTATGCGCTGTCGCTGAAGTCGTTGCGCTGGCGTCGCCGCGCGCGCCGTCAGGCGACCGCTGCATCCGGGGCGAAGCGTCGGCCGTTGATGGGGCGTATGGGTCGTCGGAAAGGAACACGCTGATGGAGAGCGACGCTCGCGTCGGGATGGTGCCGGTGCTGCCGGGATACCAGTGGATCCGGCCACTGGGGTCGGGTGGTTTCGCGGACGTGTTCCTGTGCCGCCAGGAGCTGCCCAGCCGAGAGGTGGCCGTGAAGGTTGCCCGGCGTGATCGTGGGGCGGACGGCGAGGCCGGGATCGCCCGCGAGGCGGACGTCATGGCCCTCGTGTCGGGTCACCCGGCTGTCGCCCAGCTCTACGGGGCGGGCCGCACGCCGGACGGCCGCCCGTATCTGGTGATGGAGTATTGCCCCGTCGCGAACATTCTCGACCAGGTGCGCGCAAATCCGATGGCGACGGACCGGGCCCTGTCCATGATCATCCGCATGTGCGGTGGCGCGGAGATGCTGCACCGTGCGGGCTACGTGCACCGCGATATTAAGCCCAGCAACATCATGATTAACGCCTACGGGTCGCCGGTGCTCACGGATTTTGGTGTCTCGGAGCAGGTGGGGACCGATCCGCGTGGGGGTCGCGACGGGTTCTCGGTCATGTGGGCGCCCCCGGAGCAAATTGCGGGTACGGCTCGCGCTCACCCGACGCAGGATGTGTGGGCGCTGGGTGCGACCCTGTGGACACTCCTGATGGGGCGTTCGCCCTTTGAGGTCGTGGATGGGGATAACTCTGCTCAGGCGGTGGCCCAGCGCGTGGCCCGTGGCCGCGTGTCGCGCATCGACCGTCCGGGCGTGCCCGAGGCGGTGACGGCGATCGTTCGCCGCGCGATGAGTCTGGATCCTGAGCAGCGTTTCGGTTCGGCGGCGGCCCTCGGCTACGCGTTGCAGACGATCGAGCGCGAGATGCATCGCCCGGTCACGGAGATGAAGCTGAGCGTCGTCGCTTCTTCGAGTGCGCCCGCCTCGGCGCTGTCCGCACCCTCCCCTGCGGCCCTCGACGCGGAGCGTACGCGCACCCGGCGCGGTAGTTTCGCGGATGGTGCCCAGCCCTCGTCGAACGAGGCCTGGGCGGGCAACTCGACGACGGGCAGGACCGGCTTGGTCGAGGGGGAGTCGAAGCGTCCCGCGTGGGTGCTTCCGGTTCTTGCGCTCGTCATGGTGCTGGCGACCGCCGGCCTGGTGGTCGCGATGCTGACCGGCGGCGGGCACAGCGTTCACCTGGGCGGCGGTGGCGGCGAGGCAACGCCGAGCGCCGAGGCGACGGGCGGGTCTCTGAGCGGCACCGGCCAGGGGACGGATACGAGCGTGGCTCCTCCGCAGGCGGTCACGGGACTCACCGCGACGCCGAATGGGAAAGAGATCCGGTGGGGCTGGGATATTCCCCAGCAGGGGCAGTACCAGGCCACGGAGCTGGCTTTTAAGTATCTGCTGACGCGCCCGGGCGAGGCCGTGGTCGCTGAGACGATGCGCCGCAACAGCCTGACGACGACAGCGGTCAGCGGTGAGAACTGTCTGACGGTCAGCGTCGTCGTGGAGGCCACGGGCCGCGAATCGGCACCCGTCACCCAGTGTGTCACGGTGCCGTGAGGCGCGGTGACGGCGGTTTGGCCGTCACGCTCGCGCGCATGACCGGATGGTAGACTGACGTGTTGCGCGCCGCCGGGGTGCGTGGCGAAAGGAATAGTGATGAAGCACGGGTTCGGTCGCGTCGCGCGGCGTGGCACAGGTATCGGTGTGGCCGGGGCGCTCGCGCTCACGGCTCTGGTGGTTCCCGCGGCTCCGGCCTCTGCTGATAGTGCGATTGGGGCGAATGAGGAGCCTTTCTACTCCTACTACTACCTGGACGCGATACGGAACTCGGGGATTACGGGTAAGGGCAAGACGATTGGCCTCATCGATGGGCCGGTGAATACTGGCATTCCCGAGTTGGCGGGTGCCGACATCGAAATCTACCGTCCCTGCCAGGTTAATTCTCAGGATAAGTATTGGGACCACGGGACGGTCATTGCCCAAGAGATTGTCTCGCCCCAGTTCGGGATTGCTCCGGGCGCGACCCTGCGCGCATACGGGCTGTCCTTTGCGGGCGATTGGACGGGGTCCGACTGTGCGATTGGCGAGTTCTTACGAGGCTATTCCGACCTCTCGGTTCTCATTGAGACTGCGCTGAACGACGGCGTGGACGTGATCACGACGTCAGCGAGTTACCCCAGTACCTACGAGGGCATGCGCTGGGCTCTGGCGCGCGCGATTGCGCAAGAAGTCCCGGTGGTCGCCTGCGTCGGCAACGATTCGACCCGCGATTCGAAGGACTGGCTGCCCGCGTGGGGCGGCGTCGTGGGCGTGGCCGCGATCGAGCACAACGGCGTCATCGCGGACTATTCGAACTGGGGGAGCCCCGTGTCGACGGCGGCCCTGGCGCGCCCGTACGTGCGCTCCGGCGTGTCGCAGGAGCCCGGTTATTGGTGGGGGACTTCTTTTGCGACACCCCTCGTCGCGGGTTCGCTGGCGCTGTCGATGGAGCGGTGGCCAGGTGCGAGCGGCAATCAGATCATGCAGGGCCTGGCACGTACCGGCGTGGGTGGAAACGGCGGCCAGTGGAACCCGTACACCGGTTATGGCGCGCTTGACGTGTACGCGCTGCTCACGACTTCTCCGATGTCTTTCCCGGATGAGAATCCCTTCATGGACAAGGGCGAGAACACGGTGCCGAGCCGCCAGGATGTGCAGGATTACAAGGACGGCGTCGTGGATCCGCGCGTCATCCTGAACGATAACTCCTACCAGTACCGAGGCCTCGATGAACGCCTCGTCGTCAGCCGCGACGCCGCGTACCCGACGCACCTGGGGACGAGTCCGCGCTACCACAAGAAGTCGACGCAAAAGACGACGCAGAAGACGACGCGTAAGAAGAAGTAGCAGGTGATGCGGCGCGCCCCGCCCTCCCCACGAACGAGAAGGGAGAACGGGGCGCGGGGTGCGCGGTGGTTCGCGCGAGTGTCATGGTCACTTCCGGTGGTAGCGGGGGCTGGTTCCCAGGTGGACGGGGATGGACCCGTGGTCGAAGAGGACTCCTTCGTCAGTTCCGCGGTAGACGTAGGTGTCGGGGAAGGAGGCTATCTGTAAGGATCCTGCGACTCCGTCGATGTAGTCCTGCACCTCCTGCGCGGTGGGCTCAGAACCACCGTCCTTTTGGATGATGGGGTTCTCGTCGGGGTACTGCGAGGGATCCGTGTTGACCAGTGCGCCACCATCGATGGCACCGTAGCCCGTGTACTGGTTCCAGTCGTGGTTGGGGTTCAGGCCGGTGTGGACCAGGAGTTGGAGGATCTGGTTGGCGGTGGCGTCGGGCCACTTTTGGCGCGCGAGGGCCAACATGCCAGCCACGAGTGGGGTGGATATGGAGGTGCCGTGAACGGTGGCCGGCTCCCCTGTGTTCACGTCGTACGTGTTGTATGGTCCGCCGAAGGCGGCGGTGACCATGCCATCGGCCCAGTTGGAATAGGAGGCGAAGGTGCCGTCACTGTTGATGGCGGACACGCCGACGACACCGGAGTACCTGCCCAGCTGTGTGGTGTTGTCTTGGTGTCCCTCGTTTCCGGCCGCGGCGACGATGATGACGCCCTTGGTGATCGCGTTAGTAACCGCCCATTTGAGCTCGTTGGAAAAGTCGGGGACGCTGAGGGAGATCGAGATGATTTGGGCGCCGTCTTCGACGGCCTGGTTAATGAGAGCGGCAGTGGTGTCGAGCCGGTCCCCGTTGGAGTCGCACGAGCCCTCTGATATTGTCCCATCGCTGGAGGCCTGGTAGTTATACAGGGTCGCGTCGGGTGCCACGCCCGAGATGGGGGAGACCAGGATGATCGCCATGTCAGTACCGTGGCGGATCCCCTCGGGTGAGTCTTGGATGGTGCAGCGGCTCTTATCGGTGATGTTCGTCCCCTTGAGGGCCGGGTTACTCGTATCGACCGGACCGTCGATGACGGCAATCGTGACACCCTTACCGGTGTATCCCTTCTGGCGTGCTGTGTCGAAGTGGTAGTAGGAGAAGTACTCCTGTGAGGGCACCGCGCCATCCGCGTGGGCCGGGGCCGGCGCCAGGGTGAGGGCACCAGCGGCGAGGGCCAGGGCGGAGGCAACGGTGGTCAGGGCGCGCGCGGCGCGCCCCGCCCTCCCCACGAAAGAGAAGGGAGAACGGGGCGCGGCGTGAGAGGACAGGCTCACCATTGGCGCGGATCCCATCCGTCGTCCGTGCTCTTGGCCGGGGTGATGGTCGTGTCAGACCCGTAGGTCTGGGACATGGGGTTGACGTAGCCGACGGGCAGATCGTCCTCGTCGTCCTCAAACTTGAAGGCGACGTACTGGCGCTTGCGACCCTTCTTGTCCTGCTTACCCGCGCCCGCACCGGCACCCGCGCCCGCACCCATAAAGCCCGAACCCGAGCCACCCTTGCCCGCGGCGCCGGCGGCGCCAGCCGCGCCACCGTTCGCCCCGGTGGAACCGGCAACGCCCGTCGCGCCCGACGCGCCCGCCCCGGAACCGGCCAGGCCGTTCGCACCCGCGGGGGGATTGTAGGAGCCAAAACCCGACCCGGAGTAGGAGCCGACCTTCAGGGCGGAGGCGCCCGCGCCGCCCAGGCCACCGGTCATGCCGCGCATGCCCGCGCCCAGGCCGCCGGACCCCATGCGGGCCGCGCCGCGCATACCGAGGGCACCCGCACCGAGCACGCCAGCACCACCGAGCCGTCCCGCGGTGCTCGCGTCGGACGCCGCGCCGCCGTTCAGGCGCCACAGGGGGTGATCCATATCCGCGGGCGGTGCGGGGGTATGCCCGCCGACGACGCCATTGCGGTAGGCCGTGCCATTCACGCGCGTATGCAGCAGATCCCTACCCATGAGGTCCTGGGGATCGGTGATGGGGTTCGTACGCGATCCGGCCTCTCCGTAGGCAGGCTCCTGCGTGGGAACCGCACCCGAAGAAATAATGCGATTGCGGGCCGCGGCAGCGTCGGCCTCACTCCACCACGGCTGGTCGAAGCCACCGGGGTAGTTGGGAGACGAAGGGCTACGATCCGCCGCGCGACCGAAGTCATCGCCCTTACCGTATCCCCAATCAGCACCGCCGCCAGCGCCACCACCGCCGCTGGTGCCGCCACCGCCATGGGTGCCACCACCGCTGGTGCCACCACCACCTGGATTCTTACTCTTCTCCTCGTCTTCGTATTTCTGCAGGCGGGGGCCCTTTTCGCCGGGCTTATCCTTGATTTGGCCCTTCATGATGCCACTGATCGTCTTGGTGCGGTTGTTCACCATGTCGATGATGCGCTTCGCCGCGGCCTCGCGCTGCTCGTTCGCCTGCTCTTCGACAGCGGCGACGTAGGCGGAGCCGGTCGTGTAGAGCTTGCCCATGAAGCGGATACCCGTACCGGGCTCGCTGGAGGGAACCGACACGAGCAGGTCATCGCGCATGGCCGCCGTGTTCGCGTCGAGGAGGTCCGGCGAGAGCTTCTCAGCTTCGCTCAGCGCCGTCGCCATCACGTTACGGCCTCGAGTGTAGGTGCGGTAGCCGCGCTCGTAGCCCGCCCGATACTTTTCGATGCGGGTGATGGATGCGTCAACCCAGCGATCCATGGCTTTACCCGTTGCGCCGGTAAAGCCGTGGCTCTCGCGATAGGCGCGCAGGTGCTCAACGGCGTCATCAAAGCCCTTCAAGGCCTTGTCGTGATCCCCGTCCCACGCGTCAAGCTCCTTGTTGGCGCGAGCCGCCTCCATGAAGACCTTAAGACGCTCATAATTCGGTGAAGCAACCATTGTGACAAACTCCTTGTATGTAGCTATGCAGCTCAGTAGTCCGATGGGCCTGAGGAAGTAGTCGGTGCACTACTCGAACCACCCGCCGAGCCAGCACCCGATTGAGTGGGGGGTGCGATCAGTGGACCCGCAGCGGAGCCGAGATCTTCGAGGGTCAAACCGATCGCGTGAAGCATCGCGGTGAACTCGGTCGGGTTCTGCGAGCGGATTGCCTGCATCTGCTGGTCGGCCTGCGTGTTTTTGAACTTCAGCTGGTTGTCGTATTCCGCGCCGGTGAAGCGGGTCATCGCCTCATGCATGTCCGCCTCGAAATCCCTGAGCATAATGGATTCGCCCGCGAGAAGTCCGGATACGGCTTCGAACATCGTCGCAGCGCTGTCTTGCAGTTCCGTGGGCCCGTCTTCGTGTCCCCAGAAGGTGGATGTCTGTGCGGATCCTAGGGCCTCGGTATGCTTGCGCGATCCCGTCACGGCGTCCCAGGTTTCGGTCACCTTCGGTACAGCTGCTTGCTGCTGGTCGTCGTCGTAACTGACGTCTGCATTTCCGGCCATTGTTGACTCCTAAATGTTGATGAGAAAAGAAGAGAGTGCGTCGATGCACAGGGCCGCTTACTTACCGACCTTGAAGCGGCGGACCAGCGGCTCCTTAGGCTGATCGTCACCGTCGACCTTCAGGGTCCACACGTACGTCAGGTCAGCGCCCGAACCCTCCACGTCTACCGTCCACGACGAGTAATACTCGCAGTCCTGCTCCACGCACAGGTCGTAGGTGTCCTGGCCCAGACGCCAGTAATCGGTGGCCGACATCATCTGGTAGATCTTGTCGTCCTTGTTCACCACGGTCTTACCCTTGGGATCCAACTTGAAGGTCTGGTCGATGATCGACGGGGGATCCACCGCGACCAGCTCCGTCCCCACCATCTTGCTCAGGGCCGTCGCCTTCGCGGCGATCTCCTTCTTCTCCGAGCCAGACGCAGACTGCATCTGGCTGACCAGCTGCTGCTTTTGCCCCTCGGGAATGTTGGGCAACTTCGAAATATCGGTGGAATTTCGCGCACCACCCAAGATGCTGCAACCGGACAGGGCGACGGAAGCGAGCAGCAGGGAAGCGGTGGCTGCGCGAGCACGACGGGACACGAGAGAGGACATGTTTTTCTCCTACTTTCAGACTGGTCAATCATATGCGACGAACAGGCCGCCGTGTCAACAAACGATCAAATTTCTGGCGGGGTCCACGTCAGCTGCGCGGCGACGACACCCAGCTCGCGGTGAACGACCTGCGCGCGGCCGGCGATCGCGCGCTTCGGCTTCACGCCGTTGATGATCGCGCCCTCGCTGGGATTGCCGGACAGGAGGATGCCGGTGACGGCCAGGTCGTTCATCATCTGCAGGACCTTCTCGTAGGCCGCGCGCGACGCGCCGCCCATACGACGAGTGATGATCACGTGCAGGCCGATGTCTCCCGCCTGCGGCAGCAGGTCAATGAGCTCCATCAGCGGGTTACCCGACGAGGTGGCCACCAGGTCGTAGTCGTCGACCAAGATCCACACTTCCTGACCCGACCACCACGTGCGCTCGCGAATCTGCTCGGCGGTCACGTCGGAACCGGGCAGGCGCGTGCGCAGGAACTGCGCCAGCTCACGCAGCTGCTTCATCGCCTCGGCATGGTTCGTCAGGTAGCGCAGCGAATACTCGTCCGGGATCGCACCCAGGAGCGAACGACGCATGTCGATCGCCAGGATCTTCGCCTCGTTGGGCGAGTACAGGCGCGTGACCTCGGAAATGATCGACCGCAGGAAGGAGGTCTTGCCCGTCTTGCCGTCGCCGAACAGGTACAGGTGCGACTCCGCACGAGTGTTGAACAGGAGCGGCCCCAGGCGCGACTCCTCCACGCCCAGCACCATGTCGCCGCCGCCGCGCGGCAGGATCTGCTGATCCGGCAGCTGCGAGAGGATCTCCCCAAGCGTGATCTGCTGGGGCAGCAGACGCAGCTTCGGGCCCTCGCCCGCCACCAGGCACTCGCGAATCTTGTTGACCGTGTACGCCACGCCCTGAGACACGGTTGACGGATCCTGCTCCGCGTCTGCGCGCGGCAGGCCGATCATCATCTCGTGCCCCGCCATGTCGATGCCGCGCCCCGGGCGCCCCTTCGGAATGCGAGCGGCACCCTCGCGGTTGACGATCGACTCCTTCGGGTTCGCCGTGTGCAGCTCCAGGCGCGACCCGAAAATATCCTGTGCCTCGGCGCGGATATCCATCCAACGGGCCGCCGACACGACCAGGTGAACGCCCAGGGACAGGCCTCGGCTCATCATCGTCGTGACTTCGCGGTCCAGGCCATCGAACTCGGAGCGCAGTGCACCCCACCCGTCGATGACCAGGAACACGTCGCCGTAGCCGTCGTCGTAGGTGCCCGCCAGGCGCCCACGACGGTAGGTATCCATCGAATCAATGCCGTGCGCGCGGAAGTAGCGCTCACGGTCATCCATGATCGCCGCGATCTCGGCGAGCATACGCGTGCGCACCTCCTCGGTGTCGCGCGTCGCCACGCCGGCCACGTGCGGCGCGCCCGCAAAGCCCGCGAAGGTACCGCCACCGAAGTCCATCACGTAGAACTGGACTTCCTGAGGCGTGTAGGTCAGTGACAGGGCCTGGACGATCGTGCGCAGCGCCGTCGACTTACCGGTCTGTGGGCCGCCCACGAGCGCGAAGTTACCGCCCGCGCCCGACAGGTCCAGGACCAGGGTCTCGCGGCGCTGCTCAAGCGGCAGGTCGACCGTGCCCAGGGGCACGCGCAGGACCCCGGACTCGCGCCAGGCGCGAGAAATGAAGCCCAGCTCCGGATCCGGCGCCAAGTCCGGCATGAGAGTCGCGAACGTATCGGGAACCTCCAGCGGAGGCAGCCACACCTGGTGCGCCGGGTAGCCCTTGCCTTTCATCTTGGCCACCGCGATGTCCATCTCGGACATGTCCGCCCACACCTCGTCACCGGCCAGGACGATCTCCTGGTTCTGATCGACCTCTTCCTCCTCGCCCAGGGCTTCGCGCGTGATGACGGGAGCGACCGTGAACGGCAGGATCTCGATCGGCGCGCTGGGGGCGCCGGCTGTCGAGGCCTCGGCAATCGACGCGAGGGTGCGCGCCGGCGGGGGAGCGGCCACGTAGGACGCGCGGAAACGAACGAGGCCGTCGCCGCCCGCCTTCAGGAAGCCCGAACCGGGCAGCGGCGGCAGCTTCGCGGCGTCGGGGATACCCAGGACCTCGCGCGAGTCGCTCTCCGTGAACGTCTTGAGGGCAATACGGTACGACAGGTGGGATTCCAGGCCGCGCGCCTTACCCAGGTCCATCTTCTGCGAAGCCAGCAGCAGGTGCACCGACAAGGATCGGCCCAGACGACCGATCATGATGAAGACCTCGCCGAACTCCGGCTTGGCCATGAGCATTTCCGTGAACTCGTCCAGGACGATGAACAGGGCCGGCAGCGGCGGGTACTCGTGCTTGCCAGCGAGACGGTCCGCTTCGTAATCGGACACGTTCGCGTAGTTGCCGGCCTGACGCAGCATTTCCTGGCGGCGCACCATCTCGCCCTGCAGGGCGTCCTGCATGCGGTCAACCAGCGAGAGCTCGGACTCCAGGTTCGAGATCATGGCCGACACGTGCGGCAGGTCCGCCATGCCGGCGAAGGTCGCGCCACCCTTGAAGTCGACGAGCACCAAGTTCAGCTGCTCCGGGGAGTGAGTCAAAGCCAGCGCGAGAACGAGCGTGCGCAACACCTCGGACTTACCCGAACCGGTCGCGCCGATCAGCAGGCCGTGCGGACCCATACCCTGCTGGGCGGATTCCTTGATGTCCAGGACGACGGGTCGGCCCTCGGGCGTCACGGCAAAAGGAGCGGCCAGGCGCGCACGCCCCTCGCGTCGCACCCACTGCTTCTCCGGGTCGAAGTCTCGAATGTCGCCGATGCCGACCAGCTCCATGAGGTCCTTCTGACGCGACTCGTCCGAGCGACCCACCGGCGTGTCCGACTCCTCCAGCTTCTCCTGGGTGGCGAAGGGGGTCATGCGGCGCGCCACGGCCTCGGCCTGCACGGCGCTGAGCCGATCCGCGAAGGCTGACTCGGGCACAGAGTCCATGGTCACCACGTCGACGACGTCCGCGCCCTTGCGATTCGGGCTGGGGTGGATGACGAGGCGCAGGGCAGTGTGAGACTTCATCGGCGTCCACTCGCGGGCGCGGCTCATGATCGTCACGCCGCGCACGCCGGCCGCCGACCCGAAAGGCGAGGAGGTGGGGAACTCGGCACCGTCGCACACGAGGAGGAGATGGGGCCACTCAGGCATCTCTTCGCCCGGGCGGTACGCGCCGCGCATCGCGATATCGGGGCCGATCATCTCGACCAACTCACGCGGGTCCGTGGAAATCATGCGAGCCGGGCCGATGGCGTCGCGAACGTTGGCGGAGCGCGCCTGTGGCATCCACTTCACCCATTCCCAGTCGCCCAGACGATCAGCCGAACACAGGACCGCGATCTTGAGCTTGGAAGGTTCGATGAAACACGCCAAGTGCATCATGATGGCGCGGATCTCGTCGTAGGCGCTCTCGCCCTCGCCGACGACCTCGATATGGCTGAAATCGCCCAGGTAGAGGAACTTACCCACGTTGTCCGTGTGATCGTGCACCGCGATGAAGCGTTCCATCGCCGACAGACACACGACGTCCATCTCCGTCATCGGATCGATCGGCGGACGCTCGAACGTCAAGCCCAGGGGCTGCGTGCCACTGCCATAGCGGAACGTGAGCACGTTGTAGGTGTTGCCCTCACGCGACCACAGGCGAGACCCGTTCGCTGCCAGGGTCACCAGGGCGTCGGGGTCGGGGTAGACCCAGTTGTAGTAGGCGCGCTGCTTCTTCGCGACCTTGCGGATCGACTCGCGCGTCTCCGCGAGGTAGGACAGGTACTCGCGACGCTGCGTCTTCACGCGCGTACGGTACTGGGAGAACTGGCGGTACATGTTGAAGCCGACCATGCCGAGCATAGCGACCAACATGCCGCCGCCCATGAGCATGGAACGCCCGCCACCGTTGTTCTGCATCGCCATGAAAATCATGACACCCGTCGAACCGAGCATCGGGACGACCATCATGAGGACGTTGCCCATCGATGCGGGCTCAGCCTTCTCCGGCGGCATCTGCAGGGCCAAGCTGCCGGAAGGCTGCTCCGGAACCGCGGCAATCCGCCGTTTTTTGCGTGTAACCATCAGGTCTCCTCGCGCTGCGCGCGTACGTGTTCGATGCGACTGTCCCCAGTGTAGCTGAGTGCTCTTCCAAGTTTTAACCGGCGGTTAGCCTCAGTGCATTACACTGGGCACTGTTGTTTCCCTTAGATCGGAGGTTTCATGAGCGCCACCATGGTGTCCGTGACCGTTATCGACTCCGATGGGGCCTCCGATTTCGCCGCTCCCACAGGGACCACGGTCGCAGGTTTGTGCGCCATGCTGGCCATCGACCTCACCTTGCCGTCCGTGCGTATTTTCTACGCCGACGGGCGTCCCCTCGACGGGGCTGCGGTCCTCGGCCGCGACCTGCCCGCCGGGTCGACAATCGCCCTGTCCAGCCGGGTCCTGTCCGCACGCCAGCTCAACGAGGCCTCGGAGCGCCACGAGAATCAGTGGCTCGCCCCCACCCTCGCCCTGGTTGGCCTGTGCTTCCTCCTCATTGGTGCGGTCTCCTCACTGTGCCTGCTGCCCATGATGGGCGACGCAGCCCTGAGTGGGCTCGCCCACAGGGAGGACGGGCCCGCCTGGGCGCTCGCGGCCTCGTCGATCCCGACGTGGGCGCGCGGAGTATGCGCCCTGGTGTGCTGCGCGGTTGCGATCATTCCGCTGTTCGCCTCGCGCAGGCTGCGCTCGATGTCCCTCCTGCTCCTCCTGATGCCGGCGCTCGCGGGTTACAGTGCCATTGGCTTCGTGTCGATGGCGGGTATCCATGCCCTCTCGCTCGCGCCCGTTGTCGGGGTGTGGGTGGCCCTCGTCGTGTCCCTGGCGGTGCTCTCGCTGACGAACACACCGACGGCGCTCAGTGCCATGATGGCGTGGCTCGGGGCGACCGTCCTCGTGACGATCGGCGCCTACCCGTTCTTCCACCTGATTAATATTGCGCCGCTCGCGTTGGCCCTGGGTGTGTTCCTATTCCTCATGGCCCCGCGCTTCGCGTTGCGCGTGCCCGACAGTCAGCTGATCGATGCGGCGGCGGTGCAAACGATTGCCTCGCGTATCCGCCAGCCTATGATGGTCCCTCCCACGCCGGTGACCGGCGGGCGCATGAAGACGGCGATCGGACACACCGATGCCCGCTACACGCTGCTGCTGACCGCCTCGACGTTGTTCACCCTCGCGGGTGGTATCCCCCTCGCTCGCACGGTGATGCCAACGGTGGCCATGGGCCGAGGCGTCGGCGGTTTCGTGATCGTCATCGCGGCCGTGGTGACCCTGTTAACGGCGCCGAGGGGTGCCCGCACGCCGATGGGGAGGGTCCTTCCGCGCATTGGTGCCGCCGGCATCGGGTGTGCCTTCCTCTTTGGCGCCTGGGTGAAGTCCTGGGCGGTCGGGGCTCAGATGTATCCCGTCCTGCCCGTGTGCGTCCTCATCCTGACGGGTATCGCGCTGGTGGCTTGGATGACGCTGTATGAGCCCAAGGGCCATGCCGCCCTGATCGGCACGATCCTCGACTTCGTGCAGTCGTTCTGTATTTTTGCACTTCTCCCCGCGGCGATTTTCTCCTCGGGTCTCTTCGAGTTTGCTTGGAGGGCGATCCTGTAATGGGTGATACCACGAAGACTCCTTTCGCCTGCGCGACCGCCTCGCGGCTCGTCGGCGCGTACGTCATCGACCTGCTGGTCCTCGGGGCGCTGGTGGGGGTGACGTGGTTCGTCTATTTCACGCCGGTGACGGTCGGTCTGATCATCGCCGAGGCCGTGGTTGCCTCCGGCGTCATGCTGGGGGTCTCGGGACGGACCCCGGGTATGGCCCTCATGCGCGTGTGCCTCATTCGAGACGAGGATGACGCTCAGACTCCTTCGCTGGGAGCGGCCATGGGCTACACGGCCTTGAGTGCGCTGCTTCAGGTGACGGTTGTGGGTCTGCTGGCCTCGTACGCGATGGTCCATGATGGGCGCACGTGGCTCAATGGGCCCACGCATACGCGTTTCGTCGACCTGCGCACACACGCGGCCCTCGCTGCGGGTCCCGGACAGGCGGTGGATGATCCCCGCCCCGGCCAGGCGCCCAGCGGCTTCGAGGGCGTGCAGGCAGGTGCGGGTCAGTGGGATGCGCCGAGCGCCCCGCTGACTCCCGTTCCTTCGTCCGTGCCCGACTACTCGGCTCCCGGTCAGCGAGCGAACGATCCCTACAGTGCGCCAGTGGCGCCGAGTGTTCCTACGCCCACGCCGCTCCCGTCCGCGCCGAGCGTGCCCGCGGTTCCGGCTGCGCCCGCTGCCGCGCAGGTTCCGCCCGCGCCGCTCCCGTCCGCGCCCGCCGCTCACGAGCCCACGCAGTTCGATGCACTCCTCGCACCACCTCAGGGTGCGCCCGAGGCTCATCGTCCGGCACCCCAGCGGCCCACGCCCGCACAGGTGCCAGCCCAGCAGCCCCCGGCGGTGCCCGCGCCCTCCGCGTCGCCCGCGCCCTCCGCGTTGCCCACGCCCCAGGACGGCTGGGGCGGGCCCGCGCGCCAGGAACCCGCTCAGCCCCAGTACGCTGCTCCCGTGCGCTATCAGGCCCCGGCCTCGGGCGTGCCTGGACCGCCGCCGAGCCGTCGCGACGTGCAGGCTGCCCAGCGCGCCGCCACCCAGGGGCAGTGGGGAGGCGCCGGCCAGTCCCAGTGGGGTGCGCCCGCGACGCCGCCGCGCGCGCAGCTCCTGTGGCTCATTTTCGACTCGGGCCAGCGTGAGCTCATCGACATGCCGCTGACCCTGGGGCGGGCACCTGCAGCCGTCGAAGGGGCGCGCGCTGTCGTCGTTCCCGATACGACGGTGTCCCTGTCGCGCACGCACATGCGCGTGGGTCCCACAGCGAGTGGGGCGTGGATTGAGGACTCGTTCTCCGCGAACGGCACGCAGATCCGCACCCCCGACGGGCGTATCACCGCGTTGACCGGCGGTCAGGCCGTTGAGGTCCCTGCGGGCACCGAGATCCTCATGGGTGAACGTCGCGCCACGATCGTCCACGCTGACGCGGATTCTGCGCGCTGACTCGAATTGCGCGTCCCGGTCTCAGTCCCGGCTCTGACCCCGTGCCCTGCACGCGGCTCTGACCTCGGGTCCTGCACATGGCTCTGACCCCGCGCCCTGCACATGGCTCTGACCCCGGGCGTGAGTGTTGGAGTTTGTTCAGTCGGATGCCTCCCGCCGCTGTCCCCTTCGAAGGAAGGGGCGGTTTTCTGCTGCCTGGCACATAGTCAATTCAACCGGATGGAAAATTACGCCGGGCGCGAGCGACGTTGATCCAGCGGTCGAGCATTCGCGCAGTGCACGCACCGAACACCGGATGCGAGTAAGCGCGGGCCCGGCAAGACGGGCGCACGAAACAATGCACGAGAAACAGCGCGCATGACACAGCGCGCATGACACAGCGCGCATGACGCAGCGCGCATGACGCAGCGCGCATGGAAAAGGGGAGGGCCGCCCCATGCGGGGCGGCCCTCCCCAGAGCGCTAGGCGCTCATGCTCTCAGAAGCGGGCAGCGTTGGACTGGTCCGTCGTCTGGTAGTTGGAGCGAGCGGCGTCGACAGCGGTGGAGGTGCGGTTCAGCACGTCCTTCAGGCCCTCGAGGCCCTGGTTCCAACGACGCTGAGCCTCGTCGTAGGCTTCCTGTGTCTTGCCTTCCCAATTCGAGCGCAGCTGGTTCAGCGTCTGCTCGAGGCTATCGAGGCAGTTCTGCAGGTTATTGGCACCGGTTTTGATGTCAGCGGCGGCGCCGTCAAGCACGGCGTAGTTTACCTGGAAATCCATATCAGTCTCCTAATCTACCTAATCTCTCACAGTCCGCCGGCCAGGCTGGCGAACGAGTTCCCGGTCTCGGACTCGTTGTGTGTCATCGACGAATCGGTGGCGTGCAGGTTATCAGCGAGATCCTGAAGAGCCCGGTTAACCTTGGCAGCGTTCTCATGCCACTGATTCATCAGCGTCTGGAACTGCGTCGCCGCATCGCCCTGCCAGGAGCTGCCGATGGTCGACAGGTCGCCCTCAAGACGGCTGAGGTGGCCGTCGATTTCGGTCTTGGTGGACTCAACCGCTGTGTAACCCTGCTTTAGGGCGCCTTCTGTGGCCCTCTGGTCTGCCATGTGAACCTCCATTTGTATGAGTGGACTCTCTCGCGGGGATGCGTGAGAGCATGGGGACGTATGAATACTAACCATGTTTTCACGATTATTTTTGATGTTACGGAAAAATCATGACAAAAGCTGACCGAGAATCTAGACTTACAGGGTTGTGTCGTGTAGTTAGAATCCCCATCACGCGGCAAACGGGAGGACCATATGGCAACGAAAACATCTCGAGGAGTGGCGCTGATTCCGCTCACGATTACCTATGGCGTTGATCGTAGTGACGTGACGATTCCGCAGTCGATCCCTCTCGTGGAGCTGTTGCCTGGAATGGTTGAAACCGTTGGTGCTTTCACTGATCAGCCGACAAATGATGGCTTCTCGGTGAGGACCGCGTCAGGTCGTCTGCTGGACCAGTCGAAGTCGCTGTCTGCCCAGGGTGTGCGTGCGGGAGCCGCCCTCACGCTCGAGCCTCTTGGTGAAGGCGCTGCCGACATGGTCTATGACGACCTCACTGAAGCGGTCGGTCAAGTCGTCGAACGAGTGTCCACCCCTTGGACGCGTGATGATGCTCGCATTCTTGCTGCGCTGTCTGCCGCTGCCCTCATTTTCGTTGCCGCCCTCCTCCTGGCGACCACGCCCCCGGATGCCCTCGCATCCTTGGACCCCCAGCGCATCACGCTGCTCAACCGCGTCTACGGCGTCATCGGCATCATCGCCGCCCTCCTCGTCACCGGCACGTCGGCTGTCGTCACGCGCCAGAGCCCCCGGCCCAGCGGCATCGCGCTGGCGCACACAGTGCCCCTCCTGACCTGCGCGTCCGCGCTTCGTCTCACGCAGAGCCAGTGGGACACCGCCGGGTGGATCTGGATCGGTGTCGGCCTCCTTGTCGGCTCGCTCGCGATCCTCACACTGCCCAAGCGTTACCGCATCTCGATCGTGGCACCCCTCGTCCTCGGTACCGTGATAGCGACGACGGGTCTCCTGGTCTCTCTTGGTTCCCTCTCACAGGTCGGCGTCTCCGCCGCCCTCTTCGCTTTCGTTGTCGTCCTCCTCCAGATCGCGCCGTGGATTGCCCTGGCACACATTCCCGTGCGTATCCTCGATGCGAACACGACCGAGCAGATTCCCGCCCAAACGATCACCGACCAGGTCGGCACTTCCTTCGTCTTCGTCGTCGCCTTGCGCGCGGGCGGGGCGTTGGCAGCGATTTTCCTCGCGGTCTCGTTGATGAGTGCGCCCGGCACCCGTTCAGTGCTCCTCCCGATGATCCTCGTTTTCCTCGGATCGATCTCCCTGATCCTCCAAACCCGCTCGATTCGCGCGCGCGTGGAGGTCCTCCTCGGTGTTCTCACGGGTCTGGTGACGATCCTGATCACCGCGAGCCTCGCCACCCGCGCGGAACCAACGATGCTGGCGTGGGTGGCCCTCACAGCGATTGCGGCGGCCCTCGTGCTCGTCATCACGAACGTCGTCGGGCCTCGTGCGCGTCCGCACCTGACGCGACTCGCCGACACTATCTCGGTGCTGTCGCTGTTTGCCCTGATTCCCCTGGCCGTTTACATGTGGGGCTGAGCTATGCCGACCAGTAAAGATATCCTCGAAGCCCAACGCTTCAACCGAAACCGCCTGATCACGGCCTTTACGTCGGGTACCCCTGGCGGCCGCGAGGTCGACACTCCCTCCCCGGTGCGGCCTCTCATCTTCGGCGCCGTCGTCGCCATCATTGTGTGCGTCATCGGCATCGCCCTGCGGAGCTTCGCAGCCAAACCAGACCTGACGGACGCTAACTACAAGCTGGTCGACGTCAAGGACACAGGCGCGCGCTACCTGTCAGTGAACGGCGTGCTACACCCGATCAGCAACGTGACGACCGCGAAGCTTCTCGCGGGAGACTCCGGCCTGACGATCGTCAGCGCCAGTGCCTCCTCCCTCAAGGACACCCCGCGCGGTGCCCAGATCGGCCTGCCCGGCGTCCCAGACGACGTGCCTGCTTCCGCAGACCTGGCCTCGACGTGGCTCTCCTGCGACCTGCCGACCAGTTACCACACGTGGATCGCCCAGGACCTGCCGGCGGATAACTTCCCGCTTCAGCCCGCCACCGCGGCCCTCGTGCAGGCGGTGGGCAGCGAGGACAAGTACTTCATCGACGCGAAGACCCACAAGAAGTACCTTATTGACGCCTCCGTGAGCCGCCTGGGCGACTGGGTCCTGTCCTTCCAGAACAGGACGGCGTACCCGATCATCGTCGAACCCGAGTGGCTCGACCTCTTCCCCTCAGGCACTCGTTTGAAGCCGTGGAGCTACAGTGACATCCCCAACGCGGGCGAGCCCGCGAGGAATCTGCCGGGCCCACTCAAGAATGAGAACCTGACGATCGGCACGGTCGTCGAACAGATCAATTCCAATGGCGAGGTCCTCAACTCCTATCTGGTCATCAACGACTCCGATTTGGCCGTCTTCAATTCAACTGCGGCCAAGCTCTACCAGGACGCACCGAAGGTCGAGCAGTATCCGACGGAAATGTTCAAGGACGTCGCGCCCGTGCAGGCCGACTTCATCGGCGAGGACTGGCCCGCCGTCGACGACTTCGCGAACCCGGAGTGGAAGGACGACAAGCTTGACGCGGCCAGCCGCACCGTCCTGTGCACCAAGATGGACACGAAGGACAAGGCTGTTCCGCAATTTGGCCTGTACACCATGAAGGAGCAGCGCGCCATCCAGGCCTCCTACGACCCTGAATCGGTCTCTGCGACGGGTGGTCCGACGACGTCGCGCACGGTCACCGTGGCCGGCGGTTCCGGGGTCGTCGCGTCCCTGACGGCGGGCGGTGGCGATGCCGGTGCCTACGTTTTCATTTCGGATATGGGGTACCGACATTCGCTTGGCGATGCTCCCGCCGTCTCGCTCAAGGCCCTCGGGTGGACATCGGATGACGTTGCGATGATCCCGCAGGCGTGGGGCAATATCATTCCCCCCGGATCGGAGTTGACGCCTCAGGCGGCTGCTACCTCAGCGGGGCTGTCGTGATCCGCATACGTGCCAGATCCTGGGCGCTGGGCCGAGGCCTCGTCGGGGCATCCCTGATCGCCGGCCTGACGCTCGCCGCCCTGGTCGCCCCCCTCACCCCCTCGGACGAGGCCGGGGCTGGGGGCGCGTTTGGCCCGGCCCCCGCGCACGCCGACCCGGTGCCGACGCCGAGTGTGCGTCCCACCCCGACTGCATCTCCCTCCCCGACGCCGACCACCCCGGCCGACTCAGGGGACGGGAAATGCTCCGAGAACTCGCCGTCGTACATTAAGAACCAGCCCGAGATCTTCGATGCCGTGGGCGTGCGGCGCGCGTGGGAGATTTCCCGCGGCAAGGGCGTGACTGTCGCCATCGTCGACTCGGGTGTGGCCGCAGGCAATGAACACTTTCAGTCCTCCGACGGCCCCGTGGTGCTCCCCGGCGTGGATCTGAGTGGCGAAAACACCGACGGGCGCGTCGACGTCGGCGAGCATGGGACCGCGATCGCCGGCGCGATTGCTGCCCGCGAACTGCCCGAGTCAAAGAACTCTGGCCTCATCGGCGTCGCCCCCGAGGCGACGATTCTTCCCGTCCGCGTGGACACTGGCCTCGAGCAGGATACTTCGACGAAGGAAGGCGAAGAGACCTTCATGTCCAAGGTCGGCAGAGGCATCCAGTGGGCTGCCGACCATGGCGCGCAAATCATCGTCGTCGCCCAGTCGGCGGCCGAGGGCGACGCGAACCTCGAAGCGGCAATCCGATCCGTGCGCGGCCGTGCCCTCGTCGTGGCCTCGACCGGCAACGTGTACCAGGGGCAGGAGCAAAACAAGGTCGTGTATCCGGCCGCCTACGAGAGCGTCCTCGGCGTGACGGCCTCGAACGCTGACGGGTCAGCCTCCGACCAGCAGGTGCACGGTTCGCACGTCGGGATCGCTGTTCCAGCCGGCGTCATCCTCACGACATGGTTCAACCAGGCCGACTGCCTCGTCGGCGGATACCAGGGCGACCAGCCGATGCCCTCCTCCTCCTATGCGACCGCCTACGCCGCAGGTTTCGCGGCGCTCATCGCGTCGGCGTACCCGGACGAGGGACCCGAGATGTGGAAGTACCGCCTGGAGGTGACAGCCGTACGCGGTACCGCCGACCAACGCACCGATGGGCTCGGGTGGGGGATCGTCGCCCCCTTTGACGCGCTGACCTTCACCGACATCGGCACGAGATACGGGCCAGCGCACCCCAACGCGGCTGAGCATCCCGCCCCCGCCCGCCCCGCCGTCGCCTCGCCGAACCTGACGCAACGGGACAACAACCTGACGGTCCGCGCCTACATCGTCTCCGCGATCGCCGTGCTCGGTGTCGCCATGATCGCCGGCCTCGTGATCCTGTCGCACCTGCGCGGCAGACCCGCGGTCGTCGAAGAGCCAGACGAAGACCTGTCGTGAGGCGAGGCGCCGCAGGAGCGCTGGTGTCGTAGCTCTGGTCACTGCGCCCTCGCGTCTCGCGCGCCCTGCCGTCCGCTGACACGGCGCAGGTCGCCCCCACCCACCCGATTCACCGAGAGGAACGACAATAATGACGCCATTGGTTAATCGTTTCCAACGCCTCCGCGCCCTGTGCGTGACGGTGTCGGCCTGCCTTCTCGCGGTGGGCACGCTGGTGGCTCCTACACCGGCCGCACACGCGGATTCTCACAAGGTACAGGCATCCGACGAGGCCTACTATTCCCGCTATTCACTGGCTGACCTGCACGCACGCGGGTATCGCGGCGACGGCGTCATCGTTGCTGTTATCGACAGTCATATCGACGCCTCAATCCCCGAACTTCAGGGTGCAGACATCCAGGACAAGACCCCCTGTGAGGTCACCAATGAGGCGGAGTCTGACGATCACGCGACCGAAGTCGCCCAGATCCTGGTCGCGCCCGACTTCGGGGTCGCTCCCGGCGCGACGATCTACAACTACGCGTACGCGGACGACTGGGGGGACGTGGATTCGGACTGTGCCCTCGGATCCAATTCGGCCGCTCTGGCGCGCAAGCCGAGCCTCATCGAGCAGGCGCTCAACGACGGCGCGAACATCATCGTTATCACATCCTCCTACAACGAGGCCGACGAGGAATCGCTGCGGTGGGCGGTTTCCCGCGCGGTAGCAGCAGGCGTTCCCGTTGTTGTATCAATGGGTAACGACGGCGAGTACAACGCGTCCGATACCATGGGACCCTTCGCCGGTGTGATTGGCTCCGCTGCGCTCGCAACCGACGGACAATACGCGGACTACTCCAACTGGGGTGATGGAGTCTCCATCGCCGCCGTCGGGCAGTTCTACGCGCGTGAGGCCAGCACCAATCAGCTGAAGACGGTCGAAGGGACCTCGTTTTCGACGCCGCTGATTGCCGGCGTCCTGGCCCTGGCATGGGACGGCTTCGATGGTGATGTGCCGTCGGGGCAGATTCTGCAGGCACTGGCTGCCACGGCTCGCGGCTCGGGCGGTCAATGGAACGATCGGACCGGTTTCGGGGAGATTGACCCCGTGGCCTTCCTTGCCTCTGACCCGACGCAGTACCCGGATGAGAACCCCTTTGAAGATAAGGGTAACGATCCCGTGCTGACTTCCGACGACATCGACGATTATGTTGATGGCCTCGTGGATCCCGAAGACATTTACAACGATAACGAGTACGTCTATCGAGGAATCGACGAACGGGTAGTGGATTCTGGCGCCTACGGATTCCCAGCCCATCTGGGCACGAGCCCGCGCTATCACGCCCAGCAATAGTGCCCCAGCGGTGGCAGCGTCAGTGAAGTGACGATAGAGGAGAAAACATGAGCCTTTCTTTCCATTGGTCGCGAGGCCTGCGCACCCTGGGCGTGATGGCGTCGGCGTGCGCGCTGGCGGCAGGCATCGTGGTGGCGCCTGTCGTCCCCGTGGCTCCTGCCCATGCGGTGGACCATCAGATTACAGCTGCCGACGAGGCCTATTACTCGCGCTATTCTCTGGCCTCTCTGCATGCACAGGGATACACGGGAGAGGGCGTGATCATCGCCGTTATCGATGGGTATATCGACACCTCGATTCCTGAGCTGGCGGGTGCTGACATTCAAGACAAGACCCCGTGCACCGTTCAAACAGATCAGGAGACCAACGATCACGCGACGTATATCGCTCAGTTTCTGGTTGCTCCCGACTTCGGTGTCGCCCCCGGCGCGACGATTTATAGCTACGCGCAGGCAGGTCTCAAGCGAGACGCCGGGTCGGATTGCTCCCTCGGAAGTAATTCGCATGCTCTCGCGGATCAAGCGGGCCTCATCGAACAGGCGCTGAATGACGGCGCGAACATTATCTCTATCTCCACGTCCTTTGCCCGCAGCGATGCAGAGTCGTTGCGCTGGGCGGTGGCCCGCGCCGTTGTACGAGGCGTACCGGTCGTCGTATCGATGGGCAACGAAGGACAACGCAATCCGGACGACGTTCTCGGCACGTGGGGTGGTGTCATTGGTGCCGGCGCTCTCGAGACGGATGGGCGATACGCGGACTACTCGAACTGGGGTGATGGTGTGTCCCTCGTCGCTGTCGGCGAGGGAGTCGCGCGGAGGGCCAGCACGAATAGTATCTACACGGTCGCGGGAACGTCGTTTTCCGCGCCTCTGATCGCCGGTGTTCTCGCGCTGGCGTGGGCAGGTTTTGGCAGCGACATAACATCAGACCAGATCCTGCAGGCGCTCGCCGCCACGGCCAGCGGATCCGGTGGACAATGGAATGAACGAACCGGTTACGGTGAGGTTGATCCGGTGGCTCTCCTCGCTTCTGACCCCACACAGTATCGGGACGCGAATCCCTTCGAAGACAAGGGCGGTGATCTCGTCGTGACCTTCGATAACTTTGAGGACTATGCAGCCGGGGTTGTTGATCCGCGTGCAATCTTCAACGACGACGAGTACGTCTACCGGGGCATCGACGAACGCGTGGTGAACTCGGATGCCTATGGCTACCCGGCTCACCTGGGGACGAGCCCGCGCTATCACGCGGATTAGTGAGCGCTCGTCGCTCACAGACAATATGCTTCAATACTGAACGTATAGACGGCATCTGGCGAGGCCGGAATCTCTGAGCTGTCTCGTCAGTTGAAGCGGTGTACGTACACCGTGGAACTCAGTTAGGATAACCGTATGGTAGATGTGATGGGGCGTACCCCCGAAGAAGTAAAGCAGACCCTCCGAGCTCAGATGGCTGCCGCCGAAAAGCGCGCTACCGATGCTCGCGACCTCGTTGAACTCCTCAAGAACGCGAAGGCGACCGGCTTCGACTCCCGCCGTGAGGTCGAGGTGGAGGTCGATCCGAACGGCCGGCTCGTCCGACTGTCCATCGATGATGACGCGCTCGAAGGCACCGGTCGCGACGTTGAAGAAGCGATCATGGAGGCGTACGCCGACGCCGGGCGCAACATGCGTGACTACGTGCGTACGCAGACGACCATGCGCTTCGGCGAGGACGGCGGTTCCCTCAAGGAGTACCTCAATAGCGTCGATTCGACCCTCGGGTCGTTGGGTGCTGGTCAGCGATGAGCGGGGTGGATCTCGGCGTCAATACGGCGACAATCCGTAGCCACGCGTCCACGGTCAGCGACAACGCATCGGCCCTCGACAAGAATGTGGGTGTCGCTAACGCGACGCATGGTCAGGCCAGCGGCAATGCGTTCGGCCTCATGTGTGCCTTCTTCGCTCCTCCCGTCAATTCGCAGATCGAGAATCTGACCAAGATGATCACCGACTGCGCCGGTGCCGAGAAGCGTCTCGTTAACTGCCTCCTTCAATGGGCGCAGGAGATGGACGATCTTGAGCAGAAAATCAAGGAGGATATTAAGAAGGCCCACGAGGGGCAGGACAACCCGCAGCCTCAGCCTCAGCCTGGTCCTTCTCCGACGCCCTCGCCCGGCGGCGGTGGTTCCAGCAGCGGTGGTGGCGGTTCCAGCAGCGGCGGCGGTGGTTCCAGCAGCGGCGGCGGTGGTTCCAGCAGCGGCGGTGGCGGTTCCAGCAGCGGCGGCGGTGGTTCCAGCAGCGGCGGCGATGGTTCCAGCAGCGGCGGCGATGGCTCCGGGGACGACAAGCCCTCTACCCCGATTCCTCCGACCCCTGGCACGCATAGCTCCGGCGGCTCCGGTGGCTCTGACGGTTCTGGCGGCTCTGACGGTTCGGGTCACGACGGTTCGGGCCACGATGGCTCCGGCGGCGGTGATTCCAGCGGCGATAAGCCTTCCACCCCGATTCCTCCGACCCCTGGCACGCATAGCTCCGGCGGCTCCGGCAGTTCTGATGGTTCTGGCGGCTCTGACGGTTCAGGCCACGATGGTTCGGGTCACGATGGTTCGGGTCACGATGGTTCGGGTCACGATGGTTCGGGCCACGACGGTTCCGGTCACGACGGTTCCGGTCACGACGGTTCGGGCCACGATGGCTCCGGTCACGACGGTTCGGGCCACGATGGCAAGGATGGTTCCGACGGTCACGATGGTCATGACGGCAAGGACGGTTCCGACGGTCACGACGGTCACGACGGTCATGACGGCAAGGACGGTTCCGGTCACGACGGTCATGACGGCAAGGACGGTTCCGGTCACGACGGTTCGAACGGCCACGATGGTCATGACGGCAAGGACGGTTCCGGTCACGACGGT
>FLSB01002977.1_pt1 | contig 51819 bp, 27 predicted proteins | sample 1550551 | NCBI WGS metagenome assembly FLSB01 (sample SAMEA4031774, study PRJEB14383) | metagenome | biome: human; feature: oral; material: saliva | place: Philippines | collected 2014 | reverse complement strand
GTCAGGATGCCTTGGAGGTTATAATTACAAAGTTAACATCAATTGAAGAAAGATTAACATCAATTGAAGAAGAAATTAAAACTCTCAAGGGTCAGAATTGCTCTGTAACGTCCTCAAATGATTCAAGTAATATAATTACACCAATTGAAGAAAATAACGCAGCAGACGCAAAGGAAATGCCCTCAGAAGCAATTCATGTTAATCCAATGGAGATTGCTAAAGCAGTTTTTGCCAAAAAAGATGAAGAAATTGAAGAAAAAGAATCAAAAATTGAAAAAAGAAGCATTCCAACATTCGTGAATTGTGAGGTCAAGTTGTCAAGTAAAGATGTAAAGAAAGATAAAGAAATTCCAACAAAGGCATTTGCAAGCGATATGACAGCATCAAATACATCAACTGGAGTAATTGTACCTCAAGAGGAAAATAAGCCGTTACAGCGCAAAAGAATGACTGATGAGGAATGGAAAGAAATTTGTGACAGAAATGCAAGAAAGGAAAGTACATCAACACGTGACGTATATGGCAGTAAAGTTGCATCTGGAAGTACTTCAGAAGGTTGGGTAAATGGTGTAAAGCAATTTAACTCAATGTCAGAGATAGATAAAGAAATTGCAGTTTGGAAATCTAAAGGTCTGGATATAATGCAGATAGCCACACGCTTCAAAGTTGATAAAATCAAATACACAATGACGGATAAACTGTTTAACCCAAATAAAGTATCAAGTCAAGTTGAAGATAATTCAAAGAAAGAAGAAATTAACACTCCAAGCGAAGTTAAAACAGAAGTGAATAAAGTTACAGAAGTTGTTGCAAAAGTGAATAAAAATACAGAGACAGAAGTAGTTGAAGAAGTGCATAAAAATACAGAAAGAGATGTATATTATGCAGAAGCCAATACAGCAAACTTTGAAAGAGAAAATGACGACTTCACATCAACAGAAGCAGCGCTTGATAATATCTTCTCGAGTGACTATGATGAAGATGAAGAAAAACCAATGTTTAAATTGAAAGAAGAATTGGAGAGAAGAAAGCAAGAAGCAGTTGTAGAGGTACCATTCTAAGTTATTTAGATAAAATCTAAATTAAATAAAATAATTATTATCTATTGATAATTTTTTAATTTAAAGTAATATTTATATATAAAAGAAACAGAAAGATGAAGAAAAGCATGTCAGACGTCATTGCACAGATATTAATTATTCTTGCATTGATTATTATTCCAACAACTCTGATAATTAGTTGTATCAGGATGAGTTACACAAATGAGCATTTAAGAGAATTAATAAGAATTGAAAAGCAAAGTAATTATGTAAAGCAGTGGCAGCAAAGAAATCCATTGCTGCAGAAGAAAGATACTGTGTACCTCAAGGTAGTTAAAGAATAGTTATAAATTAGTCATATTTCAATATATTAAATTTATTATTAATAAGTATTAAGTAACTTTTTCCCTTCCCTATTTGGGGAAGGGTTTTGATATTAAAAATCTATTTATTATTGAAATAACAATTATCAAAAAAACACATCAAAAATGTACAGAAATCAGAAAATAGTACTGCTGCACACAGAAGAAGAAGATAAATTGCCAGAGTCATTAGAATTGGGTGAAATAGCGGTGAATTGCTTCAAAAATAAAGAATTTATTTGCTTGAAAAACACAGATAATCAGATGGTTAAGATTACACCAAATGGCGGTGGAAAATTAAATGAACCTCAACCATTCCGTTATGAAGAATCACTTGCCAATGCCATTGTATCAGATGGTAATAATTCTTCAAAAAACTATACATTGACACATGGGCAGTGGATGCGCAATGAGAGTGAATATTCATTTGCCATGGGAGCAATGATGATACCATTATCAATTGTAACAAAAAATGGTAAAGTAGTTGAAATTAACAAAGATTATCTTCCAACTTTAAATAGCGCATTCTTCGATGGTGCATACATCATCAATGAGGAAGGAAAAACTGTAACTTACATTGAAACAGTCAATTACGACGGTGTGAGAGATAAAGTGACAATCAGCACAGTTGATGAAATTAATGAAAATCTTCACCTTTATATTTCACTGCCATCAACTGCTGGAGGTAAATTCAACTTCAATTTTGGGTTAAATAACTTGCAATTTGGTGAGCACAACACGACATTTGGCAAAAACAACACAGTATATGGTTCTGGTAATTTTAATTGCGGTCAAAAAAATGAATTAGAAAGCAGTGACGCTGTAGTATTTGGTAATTTCAACAAGGCAGTAAATCAGAGTGTTACGCTAACAGTTGGAGAATATAACACAGCAGGTGGTGGATGTTCATTAACAGTAGGTAAGCATAACGAAAATGTATCACCAAGTGGAATATGCGTTGGAGAATTTCTAAAAAATAATAACACGGGGCAAGCGACCTTTGGAGTTGGAAATGAAGGAGAAGAAAATATATTTGTCGTTGGTAATGGTTTTGTTAAAAATAAATCAACCAAAGATGTACAACGTCATAACGCATTAGCAATTGATAGTGAGGGACTTATACATATTCAAGAAGGTCCTGCAACATATGATAATGGTGAAATGAAATATCCTCCAATGGTTACCATTCAGTCATTAATTGCACGAATTAAAGATTTGGAAGAAAAATACGCAGATTTGAAAAGAAAGTATGACGACATTCATTTGTAGTTTTTTTCATTATTTAGTTTCAATATATTTTAATTTATTTTATTATGTAAGGTACTGATAATCAAGTCAGTACCTTATTTTTTATTTAAAAATTATCTTCTATTGATTATTTTTTCAATTTTGTTAATATTTATATATAAGAAAACAGAAAGAAAAGTATGAAAAATGAAATAATATGGAAAGACATTCCCAACTACTCTGATAGATATCAAGTTAGTATCATGGGAAAGGTCAGAAGCAAACCATTCGTACGCAAAGGTAAAGGTGGATGTGAATATAACGTCAAGGGCAAAGAACTGAAAGGAACGATTAATAAATGTACTGGATATATCCAATATATGTTATATGACACAAATGGTAAGAATAAATTGCTTTGCGCACATACACTTGTTGCTGATGCATTTTTGACAAAACCAACTGATAATCAAGACCTTATGGTAATACACAAGGACGGTGACAGATTGAATAATGCTTTGGAAAACTTAAGATATGCTTATAAATCAAACGAAAAGAATATACAAAATAACATTGATATTCTGCCAAAAAGAAAACCAAAGCAACCAAAGTACAGATATGTCATTAAGCAGTTATTTTTAAATGGTCTTTGTCTTGCCGTTTATTCTAATTGGTTGGAACTCAAGAAGTTAGGATACAAGAAACAATCAATAATGACTGCTGCAAATGGAAAATATGGTCCTTCAAAGAAAGACATATACAAGGGCTTCAAGTGGGAAATAATACGACAAAAAAATGATGTAAATGACTAATACTGAACAATTTAGCACCAACACACAAGCATATATCAAAGGCGTTGAAGAATATTTGACAGATAAATTTGGAATAATAAAAGAAAACTGGAAAGGACTGATTCAAATGCTTGCTGTGAATTATGAAATTTTCTTACAAGCAAAAAAATATATTGATGAAAATGGAATGTTACAACCAAGCAAGTATGGCATGGTGCCTTCTCCAATGATAAAAGTAATGAATGACGCATCAATACAGGTACAGAAGTTAGTTAATTCTTTGACAATCAGTCCATTGAGTGAGAATAAGTTGAAAGATAAAATGGTAGACAGCGATGAAGATGATGCCATCAAAACTTTGCTTGGATAATTAATTGAGAAAATGAAGACGGAAAAAGAAAAAATAATAGAAAAAATAAAAAACGAAATAACCACCTATCCATTTGAAGTTATTGATGGACAGGTGGTTACGTGTACTTATATCCGTCTGGCGTGTCAAAGATTCGTTAATTGGTTAGATTTAAAAGATAGGTACTTTGATATTGGTGCCGTACTGAAGGTAATCAATTTCATTGAAAAACTGCAGCACTTCAAAGGTCAATTTGCAGGACAAAATTTCAAATTGGAGGACTGGCAAAAATGGATAATTGCTTCAATATATGGCTTCAAATGGAAGAAAAATAATTTGCGTGTAATTCGTACGTTCATTTTAAGTATTGGAAGAAAGAATGGTAAATCATCATTGATTGCTGCCATGGCACTTTATCATTTAATTGGTGACGGTGAAGCAAGTGCGGAAGTTGTGGCTTGTGCTAATTCGAGTGCACAGGCAAGTATTCTCTTTAAAATGTGTTCAAACTATTTGAAAAAACTTGACAAGAAAGGAAAGTATTTCCAATTTTACAGAGATTCAATAAATTTTCCAATTACTGATTCAACTTTGAAAATCGTGTCATCAGATGCTTCAAGATTGGATGGTTTAAACGTCTCATTTGCCGTTGAGGATGAGACAGGTGCAGCACCATCAAGTGAGTTGTGGGATGTGCTTGAAACTTCGCAAGGGTCTCGTTTACAGCCACTTATCTGTTCCTGCTCGACACGTGGGTTTCAATTAAATGGATTTTACAAGGAGTTGGAGCAAACTGGAATTGACATACTAAATGAAATTAAAAATGATGATTCCCTATTTACCGCAATCTACACACTGGATGACGATGACGATTATAAAGATGAAAAGAATTGGATAAAAGCCAATCCAAATTTGGGTATTTCAATTAATGAAGAATTTTTACAACAACAGATTAAAAAATGCAAAAATAACCCTATCCAGGAAGTATCAATAAGAACAAAGTTGTTCAATCAATGGGTATCATCAAGCAGCACTTGGATACCGCTGCAGAATGTTGCCAATTTAATGCAAGTGGTTGATTTACAGAACTATAAGGGCATGTTTGCTTATCTTGCATTTGACCTTGCCGCAGTTAGTGACTTAACTGCTTTATCAATTATGATACAGTTGGATGATAAATATATTTACAAGACATTTTACTATTTACCTGAGTCATGTTTGAAAGATAATGTTAACTCACAACTTTACCAAGAATGGGCAAAAGGTGGATATCTTACTGTTACTGCTGGCAACGTTACAGATTATAACTATGTATTTAATGACATCAAGAAGATACAGAATACCTTGATAATCAACAAGATAAGTTATGATGATTGGAATAGTCGTGACTTCGTAATCAAGTGCACTGAAGATGGAATGCCAATGGTGCCATTTAGTCAATCAATCGGAAGCATGAATAGACCTACTAAGGAATTACAGAGATTAATTTTGTCAAAAAAAGTGATTATTGATAAAAATCCTATTACATTATTTTGTTTTGAAAATTCAGTACCAAAGTGTGATTGGAATGATAATGTGAAGATTGTAAAGAATACACCAATGCAAAAGATTGACGGTGTGATAGCAATGATAATGGCACTGGGAGGATATCTCCAAGAAGTGCATTATGATAATGAAATAGCAGTTTCAAATTTTGAATAAATTACTGTCTATCGACTATTTATAATTGATATATCAAATTTTATTATGTTAACAAATGTAAAGAAATTCTTTGGATATGAAAACAAAGAAAACAGAAATATAGGTGAGTATATTCCTCCAATGGCTCTAAATTATGGAGGCATTTACGCATCATTTGGTGCGATGAATCTGTCTGCAGCATACAGAAGCATTGAATTAATATCTGATGGAATTGCGATGTTGCCAATTCAAATTAAGAAATTAAATTCAAAAGGGAAAAACAACTATTTGTTTAATCATTATCTCAATTTGCTGTTTGATAATGATAACAAACAGATGTCTAAATACTTGTTAATCAAACAGTTAATTCAATCAGTCCTGGTGCGTGGTAATGGCTTTGCGTATATTGAAAGAGCAACAGATGGTACACCAATTAATTTGCAATTTCTTGATTCTTCTGATGTGGTAATTAATTATGACAAGTATAATGGTACTTTGAATTATACCTGCAGCCAGATATCAGCACTTCCAATTGACCCGTCAAATATGATACATCTTCGAAAAAATACTTATGACGGAATTAATGGAATATCGGTGTTAACATTTGCTAAAAGGTCACTTGATTTGGCAAGTAACGTCGAAAATAGTGCAAGTGATTTCTATGGGAAGGGTGGTAATGTATCTGGCATTTTAAAAGTTAACACAAATCTTAATAAGGACCAAAGAGAACAAATTTTATCAACTTGGAACCAATCTTTTACCAATAGTAACACATCAATTGCAGTATTGCAGGGTAATATGGAGTTTCAGAAGTTGTCACTGAATGCTGAGGAAACTCAGATGTTACAGACAAGACAGTACAATGTATCAGATATTGCAAGGTTTTTTGGGATTAATCCAGTTTTGTTAGGTCAAAAAGATAGTTCATCGTATACGACATTGGAAATGGTGCAAAGTGACTTCTTAATTCATACCTTGATGCCTTATATTTCATTGATAGAGGAGGAATTTAAATTGAAGTTAAATCCAGATAAGAATGTCAAGATTGAATTTGATGTTAACTATCTTCTGAAAACTACCAAGCAAACTGAAGCAAGTTACTATTCTACACTTGTATCAAGTGGTATTATGACAGTTAATGAAGTACGTAAAGAGTTGGGACTCAGCGAATTAGAAGGCGGTGACAAATTGACAATGGCATTTACTGATGTAACTCAGAATACAATTGCTGATGCTTCCAAGTCAGGTGATGAAGTTAATTCAAATAATGAAGAAAAAAATTAACATAAGGATATGGAAATTGAAAAAGAAATAAGAAATGTACAGTCAGAATTGAAAAATGAAGACAGACATGTCAGTGGATATGCCATACGCTTTAACGAAGAATCAAACTACCTTGGATTTTATGAAATTATCCTACCAAGTGCCATTGATGAGGACACAATAAAGAGAAGTGACATATTTGCTTTGCTCAATCATGACACTGAGAAGGTATTGGCAAGATGTAAATATGGCGTTGGTAACTTAAAGTTAACCATTGATAATCAAGGTGTTAAGTATGATTTTGACGTATTGGAAAATGAACTTGGTGATACATTATTAAGTTACATTAGATGTGGTATAATTGATAGTTCATCATTCGCTTTCTCTTTACCAACTGATGATGATGAATGTCAGAAATGGACGAAAAACACAAAGACAGGCAAAATTAAAAGATATATAAAGAAGATTGATAAACTATATGATGTATCACCAGTATATCAGCCAGCATATTCAACTGCCACTTGTTCATGCAGAAGTTTTGACAAATTTATGGAACAAGAAAAGAGAAAAAAAGAAGAATTGACCAAGAAATATGATGATTTTTTGAACGAAATTAATAAATTATAATAAGAAAAGTATCATTTTTTCTAAAATGTAAATATTTATAAATATGAAAGACAAATTGAAAGAAAAAATCAATGAAATTGTCAATAACGCCAAAAATGAAGGACGTGAAATGACTGATGATGAGCAACTAATGGTTGACGCATTAACTTTTCAATTAAAATCACTTACTGATGATGATAAAGATGCAGAAGTATCTGATACAGAGGAAGTTAAGGAAGAAAAGAAAGATGATGAAACTGAAAAACCTGATACAGAAGATGATTCCAAGAAGGATGAAGATGAAGATGTAAAGGAAGTTGCAGAAAAAGAAACAGAAACTGATACCCCTGATGCAGAAGACACCAAGAAAGAAGATGATTCAGAAGTACCTGAAAATGAGGAGGTTGAGGAAGAAGAAGAAGACAAAGATAAAACTAATAAAGATAATAGAAATATTAATATTAATATGAAAAAAGAATTTAAACTTATAAGAGCCATCAATCAGATGGCAAACAAGCAACCACTTGATGAAGTTACTGCTGCAGTATGTGATGCAGGTCAGAATGAAATGAGAAATGCAGGCCTTACTGCTGAAGGTGCACTTGTAATTCCAAGTGAGACACGTGCAATTAGTGTTACGGACTCAGTTGGTGCAACTGTAGGTGTGGATGTCGCTGACATTTTGGCACCTTTGCGTGACAACTTGGTACTTGCAAAGGCAGGCGCAAAGTTCATGACTGGCTTGAAGAATGATTTGAAAATTCCAGTCCTAACAGGTAGTGAAGCGCAATGGGAGTCAGAAAGAGAACAGAATTCTGGTGACAATGCTGCATCATTCAGTTCAGTTACACTGAAGCCAAAGCGTATTAGTGTTGTTCTTCCTGTATCAAAGCAGTTCTTAATTCAGACCAGTGACTCTGCTGAAGCAATTCTAAAGGAAAATATCATGACTGCAATTGCTGAGAAACTACAGAAGACAATTTTATCTGCAAATGTTACAGACCCGAAAGCACCAAAGGGTATATTTGCTGCAACTCCAGAAGCAGGAAAGACATACGCTGCATTATGTACTTTGGAAGCAAAAGTTGATGATAAAAATTTTGGTGAAAATCGTGTATACGTTTCAAGCAATAAGGCAAAGGCAGCATTTAGACAGATGACTAAAGCAGCAAATGGTCCAATGGTATATGACAAGGGTGAAATTGATGGAACTCCTTGCTATTCAACAAGTTCTGTTGTTGATAATGGCTTCCTTTATGGTGATTTTAGTCAGTTATATATCGGTCAATTCGGTGGAACTGAAATTATAGTTGATGGCTATTCACGTGCTGCATTCGGTGAAGTTGTACTGACTGTTAACGCTTACTTCGATGCTGCACTTGCAAGAGAAGGCGCAATTGTATCTGGTACAGTTACCAAGTAGTTTTGAATATTAATTCAATTTAAAACAACAATAAAAAAGGGTGGTGACAGATTTTGCCACCATCCTTTAATTTTATAACACATTGAAAATGAATCATTTAACACTAAAATTAATTAAAGAACATCTTAATCTTGATAATGACTTCACTATGGATGATGAATATTTATCCATGTTAGGTGATGTCGTTGAAAAGGTAGTTGAACGTCATATTGATGATTCATTTGCATATCTTGCCAATGCTAATGGTGGACATTTGCCAACGCCATTAATTCAGGCAATGTTATTGTTGCTGGGCACATATTACGCTAACAGAGAGCATATTGCATTCAACGCAAATTATGAAGTTGGAAATTCATACACATTCCTAATTGATTTATATCGTAATTATTCTGCAAGTCACTCTGATTCAAGCAATTACACGCTTATTAATTCAATTGATGAATTGATGAAGAAGAATACAGAACTGAATGATAAGTTGGAAAATATCAAATCTGAAAATTCTGAACACTTATCAACAATTTCAACTTCAATTCAAAGTATGAAAGAAAGAGTTGATAATAATGAAAGAGAAATTGGACAATTCCATGGTGAAATGTCTTCACTTATGAGTATGGTAAATACCCATGAAGGTCAGTTGGGACAATTGGATGTAGTACGTGGAGAAGTTGAAGTTTTAAAATCAGATGTTAATGAATTAAAAGAAAAAACAATAGAAAGTACTGATTCTGTGGAAGTTACAGTTGACGGTGTTACAACTAAACTTGATGTAAATGAAATAAATGGAGGTAAATTCTAATGCGTGCAGGGTTATTATCAAAAATAATTACAATTAAAAGGCGTGTTACCAAAGTAAATGAATCTGGACAAAAAGAGCATAAATATACAGATTTAAGAAGAACACGTGCACGAGTAATTTATACCAGTGGTGCCCGCAATGTCGAAAATAAAGATATTGTATGGGAATATCAGTATAAATTCGAGGTATGGGATTATGTAGATGTAACTGAGAAGGATATAATCGAATACGATACAAAAGAGTACAGAATTAAGTCAATAAATCATGACAAACACCAACAGAAGAAGATAATATCAACAGAATTAATTACTGAATAAAAATGGAAAACACTGTAATTACTTGGTATTCAAATGGTTATGACGTTTGGCTTGACAATATTAATCCAAGCAAACTGAAAACTGCTTTGCGTGCTGGACTGAAAAAAACCTTACAAATAGTTCAAAAAGAAGCGAAAAATAATCTCAAAAGTGTAACACCAAATTATAATTCAAGTAATAATAAATGGGGACTTCGCTTGATAAAGGGTGTGATTGTAAAACTTTACAAGGCGCAAAAGAACGATGTCAGGGGTGTAGTCGAGATAATGGGAAAAGGAAAGTCAGCAGATTTTCGTTTGAAATTCTTTGAAAATGGCACCCAGGCAAGATACACCAAGAATGGTTGGCACCGTGGCAGAATGAAGTCAACACCTTTCTTCAACCCAGCAGTCGAGTCAACTAAAAGTGAAGTTGAGACATCATTGGATGGTAACTATCAAGAAGCACTTAAAAAAGCATATAACAAGTTCATAATCAATTCATTAAAGAAATAACCATGAGTGGAATATCAATTGATTCAAAGATATACAAAATTTTAAAGGAAAGCACAAAAATACAATCAATCGTTGGTGATGAAATTTATCCAATCGTGAAAAATACTGACAAAATTGATGGACCTTTCATTGTGTATCAAAAGGATACAGTTACACCATCAACTGCAAAGGGACTAGCAGTAGCAGATGAAGTGAATTTTGGATTTTTGATTGTTTTCAAGAATTTGGACAAAACTTTGGAAATTGCTGAAATTATCAGAAATTTATTTGAACTAAGACAAGATGATTTCTTCTATCGGTGTGAGTTAACTGGCACTGCGGAATATTACACAAATGATATGTACTGTCAGGAGTTAACTTTTAAAGCAATTACTACAAGATAATAATAAAAAATAATTTACAAAAATAATCTTTATAAAATTTTATAAATATGAGTAAAATAATAATGGGCGAGAACGTACAACTCTGGGTGTCAGGGTCTTGTCTCGCAATGGCAACAAATTTAAGCGTTGAAATGTCTGCTGATGCTGTGGATATTTCATCTAAAGACCACGGACGTTGGAGTGCATCAAGATTGGGCAAAATTAGTTGGACTGCAAGTTCAGATGACCTTTTCACTTTGGATGATTACAATCGACTGGTTGACTGCATGGTCAAGAACTTACCAATTGACCTTGTATTTTCAACTGTTGCAAATACCGCAGCAGTCAAGGCACCAGATGAAGATGGCCTTGTAACACCTGCAACTGGCTGGAAGGCAAGTAATAATATGTATGGTGGCAAGGCGGTTATAACATCGCTTTCACTTAGTGCTAACAATGGTGCTGTTGCAACTTATACAGTGAAATTCAATGGTGTTGGACCACTTACTAAGGGTAGTGGTACTGCAAGTGCTTAATTACCAAATAAGTTACGAAATTTAAGAGAAAAGATTTTTTCAACCTTTTCTCTTTTTTTATTTTTTATACTATTTATATATAGTATATATAAGATTAATAAAAAAAGATTAACACAATGAAGATTAAAATTAAAGATTTGGATATTACACTGAAAAATTCATTTAGAAGTTTGATAATTTACGAGGCAATGACAAAAAAAACCTTTAAGCCAGAGACAATAACAGATGTAATTGTTTATTTTTTCTCTGTGGTGTCAGCATCGGCAAATCCTCAGCAGGTAGATTGGGATGACTTTATGAACTGGCTTGACGAAAATCCAACTGCAATTGCTGATTTTCAAAATTGGCTGACAAGTACAATGTCATTTAATAGTCAGTTTGGAAATGATTCAAAAAAAAAGGTGAAGAAGTAGTTGAATACACCTATACTGAGTTAATGGTAAAATTATGCGTGGAATACGGCTGTGTATCAGTTAGTTACTACCTTGATACAATGCAGCCGTATGAATTATATCCGATATTGTCAAATTTACACCTAAAAGTAAAGGGAGATTGGGAAAGAACAAGAAACATCATGTATGCGGTATGTCAGAGTCAATCTACAAAGCATCTAAAGGTGACGGATATAATGTCATTGCCATGGGATGATGCTGATAATCAGGTAATTAGAAATATAAAGAAAGTAGAATTAACAAAAGAATATATTGAGAAAATGAAAAATGAAGCAATTAAACACAAGGAAGAATATCAATCACAAGGTTTAATTGAAAAATAATAACAAGAAAAACACAAGAAGAAATGGCGAATGGTAGATACGTTGCTGAATTAAGTATTGAAACTGGTCAGTTGGAAAGCGGCGTCAATCGTGCGAAAGCAGCACTTAACAAGTTGCAGAATAGTGGTGATATGAAAAAAATTCATATCGGTATCAAGGATGCAACTAGTTTGTTGGATAATTTTACTTCCAAAATTGGCGTATCTACATCTGCCCTTTCTCAGTTAGCAACACCACTTGGTGCAATTGGTCTTATCGGTGGCGCCATTGCTGGTATTGGTGTGGCAAGTGTCAAGGCAGCAGCAGATTTGGAAACACTGGACACTAATCTTGGAACCCTACTCGGAAGCATGGATAAAGGTGTTGCACTCCGTAAAGAGTTGCAAAGTTACGGACAATCGACCCCTTATGATACTGAAGGATTGGCTAATGCCGCAAAGACCATGCTTGGATACGGTGTTGCCTCAGAGAGAATTATGCCAGTAATGAAGCAGTTGGGTGATATTGCGATGGGCAATAAGGACCACCTGAATGCACTTGCCCTGGCGTATGGACAGATGACTGCCAGTGGCAAAGTCATGAAGCAGGATTTGAATCAGATGGCAAATGCTGGTTTTGGTGTAAATCAAATTGCTTCAAGTATGGGCGTTAGTGTCGGAAAATTTTTCAATTTGCTTTCAGACGGAAAGGTAAAGATTGAAGATGTTAACAAAGCGTTATCCGATGCGACATCTGCTGGAGGTCTATTTTATCAATCAGCCATTAACTCATCTTCAACATTTGAGGGTGTAATGTCCAATCTTGGTGAAGCAGCAAAAAACACACTTGCCAATATTGGTACGTCATTGCTTCCAATGGTAAAGGAGGCAGCACAAGGTCTTGTTCAAGTTTTTGAATTTTTGTCAAGTGCCGTTCAGGCATTAACAACACCATCAGTTAATTTAAATAATACATTTGTCTCCTTTGGCGGTACTATTGCTTTAGTTAGGAATGCTCTTTCAACTTTATTTGAATCAATAGGAAATCTGTATGATGCTGTGGTTCAGGTATTTGGAGAAATGTTTGCAGGTTCAGGCATTTTTGAATCTTTCGGAACTATGATATTAACGGTGACAAAGAATGTAATTGAATTTGTCAGCACGGTAATTAACTTCACGGCTAACATGATACGTGCAGCATCGCAGACAGAAGATTTAAAAAATCATCTGAAAACATTCAAAAATATAATTGATATAATTACTTCAACTTGGAATATTTTAGTTAAATCATTCAAGTTGGGTATACATTATATAAGTGGCACTGGTTCTTCTTTAAATGGTTTAAAAAATTTCTTAATTGCTTTGACTGGTCCTATTAATTGGGTAATTTCCAGATTTCGTCTTTTAATTGATGTGTTAAAAGTGTCTATGTCACTGATTAACAAGGTGTTAGACAAAAAGATGAAAGAAGAAGGAATTGGAGAAAAGAAAAAGACACCAAAAAAAGAAGACAAAAAGCCAAAGTCACCAGAGATAACACCAAAACCACCCATTAAAGATGATGGAGGTGACGAAAAGAAGAAGAAGAAAAAGAAGAAAAAAGGCAAGCACATCAAGACATCTGCAGAAAAGATAAAAGAAGCAGAAGTTAAATTTGCAAATGATACCAAAGAAATCCAGAATAAGCATAAAACTGGATATTACGACAATATTGGTGACGAATTAAAGGATAAAGTAAAGGCATATGACTCACTGATAGATGTGTATTCCGCTGAAGGAAAGGCAATTACAAGTTTAAAAAGTAAACGTAATGCATTAAATGCACAACTCCAGGCGTATATCAAGAAGGTAAATGACGCAAAAAAAGCGGAGGATGATGCAACAAAGTCAGCAGAAGATGCCATCAAGAAAAGAGAAGAAGCCATCAAGAAAGCAAATGAGGACAGTGCCAAAGCATTAAATTCAGATAATTTCGGAAAAAAGACAAAATCTGAACAAATCACTGAAAATCAGGATGACAGCGACAAAGAAAAAAATCATTTAACCGATAAAATTCAAGCCATCAAGTCACAGATGGATGAATTGGAAAAGGTTATGAATGAAAAGAAAGATTTGCATCTTGATTTTAAACAGGAAGAAAAGGCGCTTGAAAGTTTATCCGAAAAATTAAAAGCGACATTAAAAGATTTCAAAAAGTTAGAGGATGGCAGAAAAAATATTGATGATTTCAAATCTGCACTTGATTCTTTTGAAGGCCAAGATTTTCAATCTTTCAAAGCATTGTTAAAGAATTTTCAAAAAATTATGAAAATCTTAAACGACCCAAAGGCGCAAGTAGAAGCATATGGGCGTGAATTGACTGGAATTGAAAAAGGCGGAATGGCTGCAGGCAGTGGTCTGCAAGTTATGGGCCAAGGACTGGCTGCAATAGCACAAGGCGGAGATGCTGCAAAGGCAGCAGCAATAATGACAGCAATTGGTCAATTGGTATTGGGCTTTGCAACTGCAACAGCACAAGCAAGCGAGGAGGGTGGACCTTGGGCTTGGATAGCATTCACCATCGCTGGTCTGGCTACACTTGCAACCACAATTGCAACAATTACGGGATATGCTAATGGTGGTATAATTGGTGGAAGCGGCACACCATCTGGTGACATGGGATTGATACGTGCGAATGTCGGAGAAATGGTTTTGAATAAAAATCAACAAAGTCATTTATTCCAGATGTTGGATAAAGGCAATGTTGGAAATGGTGCTGTTACATCAACAGTTAAAGTAAGGGGCAGTGATTTGTATTTGGCTTTGAATAATTTTTCAAAAATAAAAGGCAAGTCAGGCATAACTACAGGTATAAAGTAAAGAAAGAAAGGAAAGATATGTATATTAGCGGTAATTTCAAATCAATAAAAGATGTTGATTATCAGATAGTTATAACAGATGGCGACATGACAAAGGATGTAAAGGTCATTGGGGAAGAAGGATTATTCTTCGCTTCTGATGCCTTGTCTGTTGAGACAAATACAAGTGATACATTTGATACAATTATAAAGACATCTGCCACAATTAACTTAATATCAGATAGTTACGTTGGCAATCTTCTATTCGGCAATAATGCACGAAGTATCAGTGTATCAATATTCAAAAATAATACACCTTTCTTTTTTGGATATGTCGAGCCAGCAACATTCACTCAGCCGTTTGCCTCTGTATATGACTCATTTACAGTGAATTGCGTGGATGCCCTTTCAACGTTGGAAAATTACAAATATAAAGGAATCACCACAAAGGAAAAATATGATGCTTTCAAAATAGATGCTAATACCATATCATTTCAAGATATAATGTTATCTTCTATCTTTAAGGATTTATTGAATTTAGATAAAATTAAAAATTCAAAAACTCATATATGGTATGATGGAAGCAAAGGTATTGATAATCTATCAGTTAAAGATGTGTTTAAAAATATAGGAATTAGCGAATCATATTTAATCGGTGATGAGTGCGATGATGTAATGTCAGATGAAGATATATTAAAGGAAATTCTCCAATATCTCAATTTACACATTATACAGATAGGGTGTGATTATTATATATATGATTGGGATAATTTAAAAAAGAAAAACACAAAATGGTATGACTTGTTGTCAAATGAAGAAAAAACGGAAAGTCCTATCAGTCAGACACTTACAGAAGATATGTATTCAAGCGATGATGGAAATATATCAATTGCTGATGTTTTTAATCAACTCATTCTGACGGATGAACTAAAGAAGCAAGAAAATATAATTGAGTCACCATTGGATGATGATTCATTATATTCACTTTACAAGTCAAAGCAACTATTCATGACTGAATATTCAAGTGACGGACAAGGTGACAGTGCCTGGGATGCTTTCATGGCTGGTGTTAAAGGTAATTCAACAACGTATGATGCTTACAAAGAAACTGATTGGTATTTTCAAATTATGGAATCAAAGAATTGGAAGATGAAAATAATTGACAATAAGCCATTTAATTTTGAAGATGAAGAAAAAATTAATAAGCCACTTACATCAATATATGATAAAGAAAATGACAAATATGTTAATCAATGGAAGGTGCCTAAATATATATTTGACAATTCATTAACACCTTGCTTGATATCAATGGGTAGTGTCGAAAAAGGGTCGAAAGCGACAGATAACAGCGTCATTAATAAAATAGACATGGTTAACTACTTGGTAATTAGCGTAAATGGCAATGAAAAAAGTAATCCATTTGAATCATTTCCAGGTATATACGATTTGAAAGCGCATCAAGGAATGATTGAATATGTCGGAAAATCATCTGGTGCAGTATTCTCACCAGTGGACGATGTTACGACTAATTATCTTGTATTTTCAGGTAAATTACTTTTACAACCAATCGTGCGTGAATCAATTGATAAAAAGACATTAAGTGAACTTAGCGCACAAAGTTATCCTTTTCTTACCATGCGTGCAGGAAATTATGAAAAAATAAGACAATATGAAGTCGCAAAATATTCAACAGTTCCGACAGGCAAGGATGATGATGGAAGATATTATACAAGAAAGTGGTACACAACAGATAATAATTATATCAAGAACGACCAATCATTGACACCGTGGACGAAGGATAAAGGACCAAAATTATTTGAATTTAAGAAAATCAATATTAATGGAAAAGATGAGGAAATAGATACAATTTCAAAACTTCCAATTCTTGAATGTGAATTGAAAATTGGTGACAAATATTGTGTAGAAGTGCAGTATAACACTTATTCAAATGCTAAAGATGATACCATATATACATGGTTGACGAAAGATGAAATCAAAAAGGGTGGAATGAAATTTCTGAAACATTATGGTGTTACAGTCAATTTGGATGAACTAAAATATGAAGATGATGAATTTGTGGATGATGGCTGGCACGAGGGAAAGACAACATGGTCGCACACGATGAGTTTGGGCGTTAATCCAAAAATTGGGGATAAATTAATAGGTCAAGAATTTGACATCCAAAATAATATTGATTACACAATGAATATTGATGAAGAAGGTACTTCAATTCCAATTAATAAAGATGATAATTTGGTTGGAAAAGTTTCGTTCAAAATTCTTGGTCCTTACAACGGCTCCCTTTACCAAGATGTTTATTATCGTCACCGCACTTGGTTTAGAAGAAGAAAGTTAATATCTGGAGAAGTACCACTTTTGCCTTATGTCCAGAATATATATATAAAGGAATTTGAATGTAAAATAAAATCAGATAATGGAAAGACAAATATAAAAGGTGATAGTGATTTGATATATCAAAGTGCTGAAGGTGATAAATTTGTCAATAAAAAAGATGATATAACATTTAAATTCATTACGCAATTAACTGCAGATGAAGCAGTAAGAAAGAATGTTGATATGGGAATTAACTTGAATGCAGTCATTAATATGAAGACATTATTGCCATTAACTTCAATTTATAATGGTGTATCAAATGAGAATGCAAAAGCAGAAGAACATTACATTAATGCATATTACAATGAATATTCAATACCAAAGTTAATTTTTGAAACATCAATTTTTGATTCAGATAATTTTGATTTTAGAAATATTTATAATATAAAGGCATTGAAGAAAGACATGTATATTACAAAAATACAATATAATTGCATGGATGATTCTAATACATTGACACTTAAGGAGATTTAAAGATTGACGGATATGATAAAAATTGAAACTTATTCAAAGAAAAAGAAAAATAATAATCAAGGCGGAGGAGTTGGCAACAGTACAGTTGTCAATTCTTCTTCAACTTTGGTTCCTCATTCTATTTGGGGTAATATATACGATGGCACAGAAGATATCAAGGGAGATATCAAAGATGTTAAAAATATAACTGCCTCAGAATCAGTGAATTGCAATAATATTACCGCTAATACTGGTAATATAGGTAATTTGACTGGTAACATCATTTCGGCGCAAAGTGTTAGTAGTCAGACAGTTACGTCTGATTCCATAATTTCAAAAAATGCCACAATAGACGAACTATCGTCCAAAAATGCAAATTTTAAGAAAATTACATCAGATATAGTTAATGGAAAGGAAATAACTTCTAACTCATTTACTACAAATAACATACAAGCAAGTGACGCTACATTTAATAACATCAATGTAAGTGGTACTGCACACTTTTATCAATTAATTTCAGACCAAATAAAATCATCAAAAGGACAGACAATTGTAACTGCAGCAAATGCAAAGATATACAAAGTTGAAAAGGTAAATGATGATTATAAATGCTATTTCCTTGCATCTGATTCTCATTCAAGAATTGGTAACATGTTCAGTGTCAATGACTTAGTTGTGATGCAGACATTTAATGCAGCAAACAATACTGATTTTAATTTGAATAACAGATACTATTGGCGCAAGGTAATAAGTGTGTCACAGACACCATATGAAGAAGATGGAAAATATTATCACTGGATAACATTGAGTAATAGCGATTACGATGTCAAATCAAATGCAGTGCCACAAGCAGATGATGAAATATGTCAACTTGGTAATACAGAAGATGCATCAAGACAATCAGCAATTATAATATCTGCTTACAATTCACAATATCTTGATAATGAATTAGTTGCACCATCCATAACACAATATGAAGGCATCAACCGTTATGAATTGAAGCCATTTAGATTAAATGTATTGTCAAAGAATTTAAATTCATTCGTTGGTAACTTCAAAGTACAAGGTGGCAAATCACTGGAGGAAGTTTTGAAAGAAAAGAATGAAAATGAACCTCCCTATATAGGTGGTAATGGACATTGGATGATATGGGATAAGGTAAATAAAGTTTACAAAGATAGTGGCGTAAATGCATCTGGTAGCAAAGGTGAAGATGGAAAAACAATCAAATTAAATGTATTTAATGCACGTAATTTATATAACTTTAATAATGAATTAAGTATAAATTGTAGCGGAAATATCACTCAATTCAGTGATAATCAAGCAATTACACCAACTGATATTGGAGAATATTATATTACTGCTAACATACCAGGCACTGTTTTTGAAGTTTTAAAAATAACTCCAAATAATTTAGGAAATTGGAAAATAGCAAAAACATATCAATTAGCAGATAATGCAAATATTCCTTCAACTCTAAATTTAAAATTATACAAGAATAATTCAGTTGTTGATTCTGTTGTTCTTCCAATAACACCCAATAGTAATGCATTATTAGAAGTTACTGATTCAATTAAACTATTAGCACAAGGTAATCAACAGAAAATCAATGAGTTAAATGGAAAGGTTGAAACAAATACCAATTCAATAGCATCAATTAATGTAAAGAATAATCAAATTGAATCAAAGGTAAATGAGGTAATTACCAATGTATCAGACAATTACGTAACTAATACCAATTTGCAATCAGTAATTAATCAGCGTGCAAATGAGATAACATTGTCAATATTAAAGCAAGTTAATGGTAATTTAAAAAAGGTCGGAATTGATATTGATTTAAATGAAATAAATTTGATTGCAAATAAAACGAATTTTGTAGATGAAAATGGAAAGAAGTTCATTACAGTCAGCAAAGATGAGAATGGAATCCCACACTTCATTTTCTTAGATTCAAATGAAAAAGCAAAATACGACCTTGGATATACTGGTTTGAAAGAAATTCTGAACGAATATAAACCTGCCTACTGGACAAAGATGAAGTTGGTAAATATAACTGACAAAACATTGTTTGCAATATTTCCAAAAACATTAACTGGTACTGATTACTTCAGATATATTGCTGCACGCCATCATGTTACGGGTGCGTTGGGAAGCCATGCGGAGGAGGATGGAAAAGTATTTGATGCTGAACAATTTAGAAAGGTTATCCCAGATGGCTACTATACTGACGAAAATTTGAATGGCAATTATCTCGACATGAGTGGAAGTAATATTGATAATGACTTGGATAGAGATACAAGAATTTATGCTATTGCGGTATCTCACTTTGTAAATGGTAGAATTGATAGCGAAAATTCAGGAAATGTTCTTTTCAAAGTTAAGAATAATAAAGTAGTTGGATATTGTGATGCGAAAGGTAAAGCAGTTTTTGTACGCAATGGTCAAATCCAAAACTATCCATTTGTCAAGTAATTTGATATTTATATACAGTGAAAAACACATTTTAAATTTATGAAAACTCTGATAATCAACAACTTAAAGACAATTCTTGAATCATTATCCAATTGGATAAATGTTATAAAGAAGTTAACCTATTCTGATATTATAAAGAATATCACAGTTGCTGCAGCAATATTAATATTGATATATTATGGCAAGTCAATATGGATGACGGAAGTAATTAAAGGTAATGTATTGGTATTCATCTCAAGTGGTGTTATGATATTTCTTTTATCAAATTATATCATAGAAAAAATTAAATCTAAAAAAAAAGAAAAGGATAAACTAAAGAAGAAGAATCAAATTCAAGAACTTGGAAAAATTTCATTAAATCTTGATTGCGAAATGCAGAAATCAAGAATGAAATTAAATGCTTCAAGAATTTTATTGTTCGCTTATCATAATGGACAAAGTTGCCTTGGAGGTGCGCCATTCAGCAAATCAAGTGTTGTAAAGGAAGTTGTTGATGAAGATGCCAACGTTGAGTTAATTGCGGAACATTTCCAGCAGCAAATGATGGGACTGTACAGATTACCTCATTACGTAAATACGCACAGTTATTTCATGGGCAATACAGAAGATGTCAAGAAAATTGATTATAAATATAAACAGAATATGGATATTTGTAATTCAACATATATTGCATGCAAGGCAATAAAGGATAATGACGGAATAATTGTTGGACGTATATCTATCGCTTTTGGAAAGAATAAAGCAATTCCTTCTCCAGATAGGTTAATACATGAATTAGATATATTAGTTAGAGAAGCACGTAACTATCTGATAATGAAGTAGTTATATAATCTTTCTGTTAATCTTATGAAGGTAATGGTCAAGTAATTGATTGTTACCTTCGCTTGTTTTATATAAGTTACTGATTATCAAGTAGTTATATTTTTCTCATATTTTGCGTATTCTGCACCAATGGTCAACTTGCTCTCAAATATTGAAAATATGACGATATTTATTAATAATTAGGAATAATGTATTTGATATTTAAGTTAAAAAGAAAAGACATGAAAGGAAGTGAATTGAATGATGTGTTGTGAATTGACTTGTATTGATTGCGTACTGATGTGATGTATTGGTGTTAATCGGTCGGAAGGTCAAGTGTGTTGGCTGAGCCAGTGATGATGTAAGTGATTGATTATTAGATAGTTAATGATATTTATTTTTATTTTTTATTTTAATTTGATGTAGGGGGGGAGGGTGTTTTTCGGAAGGGGGTGGCCACGCCAAACCCCCCACCCAGTTTTGCTTTCACAAATAGCGTTTTTCTGAAGGTTTGGAATTAGCAGTATTTATTTATATTTTTTCTTTCCTCTCTTTTTTCTTTTTTCCTTCCATTTATCCTTATATCTCATTTCAATATTAATTTTCCATTCATGCAATTTTTCTTTCCATTTTCCATTATCACTTTGTATCTTTAATTTCTGATAAATTCGATTTGCATTATATGGTGTGTAATAGTACACACTTTTTGCGCCCTCCAAACTCTCATCATTTAAATCAAATACTTGATTATGAGATAGTTTTGAAAATATTTCTGCATTTTCTTTATCAACATAATCTTCAAAGTTTGATAAAATTCCGATACCACCAATTGGCAATTTACTATTCCAAGTTATTTCAATTCTTTTACATCTATATTTTTTTTGATTAACTTCCAAAACATCATCAAAATAACTGACTGACTTGATGTGTCGCTGACATGATTCTTGTTTATCTTTGTCATTATATTTATTAACCATCGCAATTGCACCATCAATATTTACTTGATGTATTTTTGAATTTATTGATTTGATAAAATCTTCCAATTGATTAATTCTTGAATTTGACATATTTATTACATCATTATTCAATTTGCTTTCCTTTTCAAACTCAGATAAATATACATTTTTTTTATTTACATCAATCAAACCATCAATAAATGAATTTGCAACACGTTCTTTCTTTTCCTTTATACCTTTTAAGTTTTTATATGCAACTTCTATTTTCTCATTTTCATCTTCAATTTTAAGTTCATATTTTTCTATTTCTTTTTTATCTTTACGTTTCAAAAAACTAAATTCACGCCATTTTACTTCATTCCAAAGTAATGAGTCAAGCACATTAACAGATAAGTTGAGTTTATTTTGACACTGATTTTTTAATTTATCTTCTTTATCAACGGAATCTTCTCTAATTCCGTACTTCATATATTTGTTATGAGCATTAAAGCAATGATAGGATGTCTTCTGTACATTGCATCTGCCACCACATTCAGGGCATATCAATATACCATCTGCATAATATATGTTTTTCGCTTTGGGTTTAACATTATTTTTTTTACTAATTTCTTGACACTTTTCAAAATCTTCAATTGATATGATTTTCGGATAACTTCTTTCTAAATTACTGACTTTCAATTTATTATTTTCATCCAAGTCATCATATTTGAATTTGAATGACTTGCCAGTATATCTTTCGTTGTGTAATATGCGATTAATTAGTGAAAGTGTTATTGATACACCTTTTATGTAAAATTCATGCGCCAATTGACGTTGTGACTTGCCATTTATATATGATTGGAAGATATATCTAACATATTGCGCTTCTGATTCATTTAATACTATATGTTTAGTTTCATTCGTTGTATACCCATAACTTAAATTACCGCCAACCCATATTCCCAATGATGCTTTTTGTATTTTTCCACTTTTGAAGCGTTCTTTTTTTATCTCCATTTCTTGCTTTGCCAAAGTAATCAATAAAGAAAATGCCAATTCAATACCATTATTTACACTTCCATCTTCGTTAAGCAGTTGCAAAGATGGTTTTTTTACAATTAATTGAATTTTTCTTTTCTCAAGATTTTCTTTAATTTCATGGAATTTTTTTTCATTTCTTGCTAATCTGGATAATTCCCATAAATATATGGTGGTAACATTGTTATCTGAATTAATAGTTTTGATTAATTCATCAACTTCTTTCAAATATAATTCATTCATCTTGATTGCACTTGCACCAGCACTTCCAATGATGATTTGATTTTTTTCTTCAAATCCATCTTTGGTTGCCATTTCAATCAATTCTTTCTTTTGACGTTCATATTCTTGTTGGAATGTTGAAACTCTACACCATAGTACACACTTTTTTTCCATAATTCTTAATATATTTGTTTATTGATTTATATGGCAAAGATAATAAAAAAATCGAGAGCACAAAATAGTGCGAGTAATAGATATCACCCATACTATTATGTGGACCGCTATAATTTAACGTAACTGATTGATAGATAATGATTTATGTGAATTTATCAAGTCGTAACAGTTTGAAACGTTTTGGAATAATTAACAAAGGGACATAAAAAAAGGAACTGATTAATTTCAGTTCCTTTGAGAAATAAAATAAAAAAATTATTATAATACAAATTATGAAACTTCAAATTCCTTGTTATTATTATAATCATTGATTGCGTCATTGATTTTATCAATTACATAAGGCAATATTTCCTCTTCGATGATTATTTTGTAAATTTTTTTCTTTTCTTCTTGATATTCAGATGATTTATGATATCCATATCCATATTCATCAATATATTCAAGTATTCTTTCAGAATGAAATATTTCAAAATCATCATATTCTCTTATATTTGTAAGATTAACTTTGATATATTTTTTATCTTCTTCCAAATTAATTGAATAGCCAGTTTCAACTGTAATTACATCATCAAGTACTAAATCATCATTTTCATTAATTCTGATGTAAATGGTTGTGTTTTCCTCATTCAATTTAAGAATGTCGCTTATAATATTAATTACTGCATTCTTTACATTTTCATTTGTAATATCTAACTTTTTCATAATCTTTCTATTTTATTTTATCCTTTGAGTGCCTTGAGATATGTGGTATATATTTTATCACCATGTCCATATTCGCAGATTAGTTTATCTTTTGAAATTGAAATAACTTTATAAAAGATTTTATCAAGGTCTCTATTTTTAAACGGCATCATCTTTTTAACCATTAATACATCACCAATTTGAATGTTATTAAGATTATATCCTTTTTTTGGTATCCAATTTATCCAATCATATTCTTTGTCCTTTATAACTTTTGCAACACAAATTCTGTTTACGTTATATTCATATTCAAAACCTTCAAAATATGTTGGCATAAACCTGTCATTTAAATCATATATTTCTCTTTTATAATTTGTGGAAAATTCATTTAAAAGATTATATTCATTAATTGCTTTATTAATTGTATCAACTACTGCTGGGATTGATTTTTCTTCAAACAATTTATCTTTAATTGATTTATATTCTTCTTGATATTCAGGTGTTGTATAATACATTATACCATGTTTTTCTTTATATTCTTCAAGGTTCATTTCGCTTTCAACATCATCTGGATGGATTGATATATCACTAAAATATACCTTGAAATATTTCTTCGATTCATCAAGTTTAAAATACTCATCATCTATTATTTCATCAAGCATCAATTCATCATCATTAAATGGAATGTAAATTGTTCTATTTACAATTTTTCCCAAAAAAATGTCATTTACAAAATATCTTACTTGATTTTTTGTGGTTTCATTTAAAATAATCTGTTTCATGTTTGTATATATTTTATTTTAGTAATTCCTTTATATATAAATATCTCGAAAATTACAAAAGTACTCATTTTTGAGATATTTTTTTATTTTTTTCTTCAAAAAGTCAAACAGACAATAATGTCAAATAATTGTTTTTCTCAATCACAATGCAAAGATACAACTTTTTTGATTATTTACCAAACTTTTGGTTAATTATTTTTCTGTTTTAACTTAAATTTAACAATTTGGTTTGCACATTTCAGCATTATATTCATCTATCTCAGCATTAATTGCATCAAGTACCGCTGGCACGGATTTATCAGTAATCAAATCTTCTTTGATTGAATTATATTCTTCTTGATATTCAGGTGCTTCAACATAATCATCACCATATTTTTCACCATTTTCATCTTTAAGATTGCGATAATATTCAATATCCATTTCATTCTCAACTTCATCTTGATAGATTCGTATATCAGTCAAATATACCTTCAAATATCTCTTTGTTTCATCAAGGGTAACTGGCACGTTGAAATACACGGTGAAGTTTTCATCAAGCATCAATTCATCATCATCACCTATTCTGATGTATGTTGAAGTTTGCGCCACATTTAATTTAAAAATGTCATTTGTAATCTTAATTACTGCATTCTTTGATGATTCTGTGTTTAAATTAATCTTTTTCATAATTGTATTTTTTTATTTTTTCTGTTGCAAAGATACAAGGAAAATTTGAAACAGCAAAATGATTTAGTGGCCTAATTTTCAACGAATTAGAAAAATTTTCTCCATTCGTTTATGCAACCTTTTGGCGCATGTCTCATCATGTGATGATGCTTGCATAATGCTATCATATTTGATTCATCAATCAATCTTGCATACCTTTCATTCTCATTCAGTCCGTATTCAAATGGTGATTTGATGTGATGCAAATCAATGGCAGCCGTTATCTTCTCTATCTTGCTTCCGTCTTCATTCTCAATCTGTATATTCATGCAATCTTCACATAGTGGATGATTACGCATATAGTTGTCTCTTACCTGTCTGTAATATGCATCATTATACATTTTCATTCTTTGTTTCTTGCGTTCTGAATTGTCCTTCTTCTTCTTTACTCCTTTATTTATCCAAGCCATTTGTTAATCTTATATATTTATATAATTAGTTGTGTGTCAGTACGTTTGCGGACAAACTTGGTACCGCTAAAGTTATTAATTCTATTTGCGCCATATATGAATGCATGTGTGTCATATTCGCTTATATTGACATCATTGGCACATCTTACAGTCCTTGATTCACGATTACCTTCATAGGTATTGAAGTGGTACACTGATTCTGTCATTGCTGTTTCCATTTTTAAGATTTTGGCAAAAAAATCATATATTTGCCTAACATCCAAATCATCTAATACATTGATATTCTTGCCGTTATAGCAATCAAAGGAATAATAAAGATAATCTTTTACCCTTCTTTCTTTATTCCTTGCCTCCGCTTGATTAGTGTCCATTAATGCTTGCATCATTGATGTTGTGGTACTTCCACTTTGACTTAATGGAAGAAGAAAGTCATTACACCAATTCACGCAATTGCCACTGTATGAATCATTTGCCCAATTTCCAAGGGAAGAATCTGCAGTCATTATGAAGTCAATTACAGCCAATCCATTACTAACTGTTGCTTTCCAATCAATTGAAGGAAATTCAACCCCTTCTCCTTCCGCCATTGCAATCATTAATACTGCTGTAGAGTAAGGAAATTTACGACTATATTGCTGATTTACAGCACGTTTAAAGTCGTCACCAAACGATTCATGTGGATTTATCCGTCTGCTGTATTTGGTGCTGTCAGAAACGTTTATATTGAGGATGTGTTGGTCAATCGTCCATACGCTTGGATTATTGCAGTTAATATCAATTTGAATTGTATTTGATGACTTTGCACCACTTCTAACATACATTCGATTCTTTGAATTTGAAAACCCTCCAATCTTTAATGTTGGTGATATATAATGTGCGATTGTACCGCTTATTACACCATCAAGGTCAAGGTTATTAACTTGATATTCAAGTGTTTGCAGTGTGTTTGTCAAGTTGTGTTTCTTTTGTATCATAATTTTTTATTATATTTCTTATTAATAAATATTATGAACTTTGTAAAACTATTAATATTTTAACAAAAAAAATTGAGAATAAGACAAAAGTATCTCATTCTCAATCATTTACTATTCACTAAATTTTAGGTCATTTAATCTGTTTAGCCAACCTTTCAGCCATTTACTTTGACTTGGATTGTTCTTTACTATATTATAATAGAATTGCTTTCTTGCCTCCCACACCTTATTATATATAATACGCTGATTGGCGCTATTTAATGCGTTAATTGTCTTATCTCCTACTACTCCATCAGCAGGCACACCAAGAAGGCGTTGAGGAAAGATTATACCATGTTTACCGCTACCCCATAACCAGTCAACAAGTAAGTTGGCAATTGACTGATTTTTTATTTCATCTGCCTTCCATTTATCCCAATACTGTCTCTTTAATATATGCTTAAAGTTCTCCAGTTGGAGTGCTTTAACATCATTTACATCAACTTTGCCATCATGATTGGTGTCATAATTAATTCCTTGAAGTGTTCCAATTGTAATTCCGTACTTTGTCGCACCTCCCCTGTCCAGTGGGTCATTTGTGTACTTATTTCCTCCTTCCCATTTGAGAATATGAGGGATTATTTTATCTATGTTTGCCATTTTTCTAATTAGATTTAGTATAAATATTTGTTAAATACTAAAATTTTTGTTAAAAACATCAAGTTTTGCTTGACTTTTAATTTTATTACACTATTTATTTATAAAAGGGGCAACCTTAACTGGTTGTCACTAATAAATAATAAAAGAAAAAATATATTGGAAATATGGAAAATAAAAGAAACAGATTCGCACTTGATTCAATGGACTTGGATTTTGCAAATGAAATATTGGAAGATTATGGCTATCAAGATTTAAAGTTAACATCAAAAAGAAAAATGATTCTGGCAACATTACTTTATATTGATGGAATTGATAGCAAGAATAGTGAAGGACAATTTTATGTTGAAAATTCATTTCTTTGTAAATTAATTGGAATTACGGAACGTACATTAATTAAATCATTAAAGTATCTTCAATCAATTGGAATTATATCAAGAATTAGTGGTAAACGGGGTAGTGCTTCATTATATAAGATTGAAGAAAAGTATAGTGATAAGTATAGTAAAAAGTATAGTAATAAAGTAGTTGATAATCAAGTAGTTAGAGAAATTAGAACAGAAAAGTATAGTGATAAGTATAGTAATAATTTGGAAAAGTATAGTACAGATATAGATAAAGATATAGAATTAGATATAGATAAAGAAAAAGATATAGATAAAAATAATATTAATAATATATTAATTAATTATATATTAAATTTAAATAATAATATTAATAAAATTAATAATAATATATTATATATAAAAGAAAAAAATATAAAAAAAGAAAAAGAAATTGAAGAAATTGCTCTCAAGTTGGGAGAGTTGAATTTGAAAGTTGATAATTTTTTAAATAATAATAAAAAAGATAATTTTGAAATTAATATGAAAAAAGAAAATTTAAAAGAAACCATCACTCCAAGTCAGGATGCCTTGGAGGTTATAATTACAAAGTTAACATCAATTGAAGAAAGATTAACATCAATTGAAGAAGAAATTAAAACTCTCAAGGGTCAGAATTGCTCTGTAACGTCCTCAAATGATTCAAGTAATATAATTACACCAATTGAAGAAAATAACGCAGCAGACGCAAAGGAAATGCCCTCAGAAGCAATTCATGTTAATCCAATGGAGATTGCTAAAGCAGTTTTTGCCAAAAAAGATGAAGAAATTGAAGAAAAAGAATCAAAAATTGAAAAAAGAAGCATTCCAACATTCGTGAATTGTGAGGTCAAGTTGTCAAGTAAAGATGTAAAGAAAGATAAAGAAATTCCAACAAAGGCATTTGCAAGCGATATGACAGCATCAAATACATCAACTGGAGTAATTGTACCTCAAGAGGAAAATAAGCCGTTACAGCGCAAAAGAATGACTGATGAGGAATGGAAAGAAATTTGTGACAGAAATGCAAGAAAGGAAAGTACATCAACACGTGACGTATATGGCAGTAAAGTTGCATCTGGAAGTACTTCAGAAGGTTGGGTAAATGGTGTAAAGCAATTTAACTCAATGTCAGAGATAGATAAAGAAATTGCAGTTTGGAAATCTAAAGGTCTGGATATAATGCAGATAGCCACACGCTTCAAAGTTGATAAAATCAAATACACAATGACGGATAAACTGTTTAACCCAAATAAAGTATCAAGTCAAGTTGAAGATAATTCAAAGAAAGAAGAAATTAACACTCCAAGCGAAGTTAAAACAGAAGTGAATAAAGTTACAGAAGTTGTTGCAAAAGTGAATAAAAATACAGAGACAGAAGTAGTTGAAGAAGTGCATAAAAATACAGAAAGAGATGTATATTATGCAGAAGCCAATACAGCAAACTTTGAAAGAGAAAATGACGACTTCACATCAACAGAAGCAGCGCTTGATAATATCTTCTCGAGTGACTATGATGAAGATGAAGAAAAACCAATGTTTAAATTGAAAGAAGAATTGGAGAGAAGAAAGCAAGAAGCAGTTGTAGAGGTACCATTCTAAGTTATTTAGATAAAATCTAAATTAAATAAAATAATTATTATCTATTGATAATTTTTTAATTTAAAGTAATATTTATATATAAAAGAAACAGAAAGATGAAGAAAAGCATGTCAGACGTCATTGCACAGATATTAATTATTCTTGCATTGATTATTATTCCAACAACTCTGATAATTAGTTGTATCAGGATGAGTTACACAAATGAGCATTTAAGAGAATTAATAAGAATTGAAAAGCAAAGTAATTATGTAAAGCAGTGGCAGCAAAGAAATCCATTGCTGCAGAAGAAAGATACTGTGTACCTCAAGGTAGTTAAAGAATAGTTATAAATTAGTCATATTTCAATATATTAAATTTATTATTAATAAGTATTAAGTAACTTTTTCCCTTCCCTATTTGGGGAAGGGTTTTGATATTAAAAATCTATTTATTATTGAAATAACAATTATCAAAAAAACACATCAAAAATGTACAGAAATCAGAAAATAGTACTGCTGCACACAGAAGAAGAAGATAAATTGCCAGAGTCATTAGAATTGGGTGAAATAGCGGTGAATTGCTTCAAAAATAAAGAATTTATTTGCTTGAAAAACACAGATAATCAGATGGTTAAGATTACACCAAATGGCGGTGGAAAATTAAATGAACCTCAACCATTCCGTTATGAAGAATCACTTGCCAATGCCATTGTATCAGATGGTAATAATTCTTCAAAAAACTATACATTGACACATGGGCAGTGGATGCGCAATGAGAGTGAATATTCATTTGCCATGGGAGCAATGATGATACCATTATCAATTGTAACAAAAAATGGTAAAGTAGTTGAAATTAACAAAGATTATCTTCCAACTTTAAATAGCGCATTCTTCGATGGTGCATACATCATCAATGAGGAAGGAAAAACTGTAACTTACATTGAAACAGTCAATTACGACGGTGTGAGAGATAAAGTGACAATCAGCACAGTTGATGAAATTAATGAAAATCTTCACCTTTATATTTCACTGCCATCAACTGCTGGAGGTAAATTCAACTTCAATTTTGGGTTAAATAACTTGCAATTTGGTGAGCACAACACGACATTTGGCAAAAACAACACAGTATATGGTTCTGGTAATTTTAATTGCGGTCAAAAAAATGAATTAGAAAGCAGTGACGCTGTAGTATTTGGTAATTTCAACAAGGCAGTAAATCAGAGTGTTACGCTAACAGTTGGAGAATATAACACAGCAGGTGGTGGATGTTCATTAACAGTAGGTAAGCATAACGAAAATGTATCACCAAGTGGAATATGCGTTGGAGAATTTCTAAAAAATAATAACACGGGGCAAGCGACCTTTGGAGTTGGAAATGAAGGAGAAGAAAATATATTTGTCGTTGGTAATGGTTTTGTTAAAAATAAATCAACCAAAGATGTACAACGTCATAACGCATTAGCAATTGATAGTGAGGGACTTATACATATTCAAGAAGGTCCTGCAACATATGATAATGGTGAAATGAAATATCCTCCAATGGTTACCATTCAGTCATTAATTGCACGAATTAAAGATTTGGAAGAAAAATACGCAGATTTGAAAAGAAAGTATGACGACATTCATTTGTAGTTTTTTTCATTATTTAGTTTCAATATATTTTAATTTATTTTATTATGTAAGGTACTGATAATCAAGTCAGTACCTTATTTTTTATTTAAAAATTATCTTCTATTGATTATTTTTTCAATTTTGTTAATATTTATATATAAGAAAACAGAAAGAAAAGTATGAAAAATGAAATAATATGGAAAGACATTCCCAACTACTCTGATAGATATCAAGTTAGTATCATGGGAAAGGTCAGAAGCAAACCATTCGTACGCAAAGGTAAAGGTGGATGTGAATATAACGTCAAGGGCAAAGAACTGAAAGGAACGATTAATAAATGTACTGGATATATCCAATATATGTTATATGACACAAATGGTAAGAATAAATTGCTTTGCGCACATACACTTGTTGCTGATGCATTTTTGACAAAACCAACTGATAATCAAGACCTTATGGTAATACACAAGGACGGTGACAGATTGAATAATGCTTTGGAAAACTTAAGATATGCTTATAAATCAAACGAAAAGAATATACAAAATAACATTGATATTCTGCCAAAAAGAAAACCAAAGCAACCAAAGTACAGATATGTCATTAAGCAGTTATTTTTAAATGGTCTTTGTCTTGCCGTTTATTCTAATTGGTTGGAACTCAAGAAGTTAGGATACAAGAAACAATCAATAATGACTGCTGCAAATGGAAAATATGGTCCTTCAAAGAAAGACATATACAAGGGCTTCAAGTGGGAAATAATACGACAAAAAAATGATGTAAATGACTAATACTGAACAATTTAGCACCAACACACAAGCATATATCAAAGGCGTTGAAGAATATTTGACAGATAAATTTGGAATAATAAAAGAAAACTGGAAAGGACTGATTCAAATGCTTGCTGTGAATTATGAAATTTTCTTACAAGCAAAAAAATATATTGATGAAAATGGAATGTTACAACCAAGCAAGTATGGCATGGTGCCTTCTCCAATGATAAAAGTAATGAATGACGCATCAATACAGGTACAGAAGTTAGTTAATTCTTTGACAATCAGTCCATTGAGTGAGAATAAGTTGAAAGATAAAATGGTAGACAGCGATGAAGATGATGCCATCAAAACTTTGCTTGGATAATTAATTGAGAAAATGAAGACGGAAAAAGAAAAAATAATAGAAAAAATAAAAAACGAAATAACCACCTATCCATTTGAAGTTATTGATGGACAGGTGGTTACGTGTACTTATATCCGTCTGGCGTGTCAAAGATTCGTTAATTGGTTAGATTTAAAAGATAGGTACTTTGATATTGGTGCCGTACTGAAGGTAATCAATTTCATTGAAAAACTGCAGCACTTCAAAGGTCAATTTGCAGGACAAAATTTCAAATTGGAGGACTGGCAAAAATGGATAATTGCTTCAATATATGGCTTCAAATGGAAGAAAAATAATTTGCGTGTAATTCGTACGTTCATTTTAAGTATTGGAAGAAAGAATGGTAAATCATCATTGATTGCTGCCATGGCACTTTATCATTTAATTGGTGACGGTGAAGCAAGTGCGGAAGTTGTGGCTTGTGCTAATTCGAGTGCACAGGCAAGTATTCTCTTTAAAATGTGTTCAAACTATTTGAAAAAACTTGACAAGAAAGGAAAGTATTTCCAATTTTACAGAGATTCAATAAATTTTCCAATTACTGATTCAACTTTGAAAATCGTGTCATCAGATGCTTCAAGATTGGATGGTTTAAACGTCTCATTTGCCGTTGAGGATGAGACAGGTGCAGCACCATCAAGTGAGTTGTGGGATGTGCTTGAAACTTCGCAAGGGTCTCGTTTACAGCCACTTATCTGTTCCTGCTCGACACGTGGGTTTCAATTAAATGGATTTTACAAGGAGTTGGAGCAAACTGGAATTGACATACTAAATGAAATTAAAAATGATGATTCCCTATTTACCGCAATCTACACACTGGATGACGATGACGATTATAAAGATGAAAAGAATTGGATAAAAGCCAATCCAAATTTGGGTATTTCAATTAATGAAGAATTTTTACAACAACAGATTAAAAAATGCAAAAATAACCCTATCCAGGAAGTATCAATAAGAACAAAGTTGTTCAATCAATGGGTATCATCAAGCAGCACTTGGATACCGCTGCAGAATGTTGCCAATTTAATGCAAGTGGTTGATTTACAGAACTATAAGGGCATGTTTGCTTATCTTGCATTTGACCTTGCCGCAGTTAGTGACTTAACTGCTTTATCAATTATGATACAGTTGGATGATAAATATATTTACAAGACATTTTACTATTTACCTGAGTCATGTTTGAAAGATAATGTTAACTCACAACTTTACCAAGAATGGGCAAAAGGTGGATATCTTACTGTTACTGCTGGCAACGTTACAGATTATAACTATGTATTTAATGACATCAAGAAGATACAGAATACCTTGATAATCAACAAGATAAGTTATGATGATTGGAATAGTCGTGACTTCGTAATCAAGTGCACTGAAGATGGAATGCCAATGGTGCCATTTAGTCAATCAATCGGAAGCATGAATAGACCTACTAAGGAATTACAGAGATTAATTTTGTCAAAAAAAGTGATTATTGATAAAAATCCTATTACATTATTTTGTTTTGAAAATTCAGTACCAAAGTGTGATTGGAATGATAATGTGAAGATTGTAAAGAATACACCAATGCAAAAGATTGACGGTGTGATAGCAATGATAATGGCACTGGGAGGATATCTCCAAGAAGTGCATTATGATAATGAAATAGCAGTTTCAAATTTTGAATAAATTACTGTCTATCGACTATTTATAATTGATATATCAAATTTTATTATGTTAACAAATGTAAAGAAATTCTTTGGATATGAAAACAAAGAAAACAGAAATATAGGTGAGTATATTCCTCCAATGGCTCTAAATTATGGAGGCATTTACGCATCATTTGGTGCGATGAATCTGTCTGCAGCATACAGAAGCATTGAATTAATATCTGATGGAATTGCGATGTTGCCAATTCAAATTAAGAAATTAAATTCAAAAGGGAAAAACAACTATTTGTTTAATCATTATCTCAATTTGCTGTTTGATAATGATAACAAACAGATGTCTAAATACTTGTTAATCAAACAGTTAATTCAATCAGTCCTGGTGCGTGGTAATGGCTTTGCGTATATTGAAAGAGCAACAGATGGTACACCAATTAATTTGCAATTTCTTGATTCTTCTGATGTGGTAATTAATTATGACAAGTATAATGGTACTTTGAATTATACCTGCAGCCAGATATCAGCACTTCCAATTGACCCGTCAAATATGATACATCTTCGAAAAAATACTTATGACGGAATTAATGGAATATCGGTGTTAACATTTGCTAAAAGGTCACTTGATTTGGCAAGTAACGTCGAAAATAGTGCAAGTGATTTCTATGGGAAGGGTGGTAATGTATCTGGCATTTTAAAAGTTAACACAAATCTTAATAAGGACCAAAGAGAACAAATTTTATCAACTTGGAACCAATCTTTTACCAATAGTAACACATCAATTGCAGTATTGCAGGGTAATATGGAGTTTCAGAAGTTGTCACTGAATGCTGAGGAAACTCAGATGTTACAGACAAGACAGTACAATGTATCAGATATTGCAAGGTTTTTTGGGATTAATCCAGTTTTGTTAGGTCAAAAAGATAGTTCATCGTATACGACATTGGAAATGGTGCAAAGTGACTTCTTAATTCATACCTTGATGCCTTATATTTCATTGATAGAGGAGGAATTTAAATTGAAGTTAAATCCAGATAAGAATGTCAAGATTGAATTTGATGTTAACTATCTTCTGAAAACTACCAAGCAAACTGAAGCAAGTTACTATTCTACACTTGTATCAAGTGGTATTATGACAGTTAATGAAGTACGTAAAGAGTTGGGACTCAGCGAATTAGAAGGCGGTGACAAATTGACAATGGCATTTACTGATGTAACTCAGAATACAATTGCTGATGCTTCCAAGTCAGGTGATGAAGTTAATTCAAATAATGAAGAAAAAAATTAACATAAGGATATGGAAATTGAAAAAGAAATAAGAAATGTACAGTCAGAATTGAAAAATGAAGACAGACATGTCAGTGGATATGCCATACGCTTTAACGAAGAATCAAACTACCTTGGATTTTATGAAATTATCCTACCAAGTGCCATTGATGAGGACACAATAAAGAGAAGTGACATATTTGCTTTGCTCAATCATGACACTGAGAAGGTATTGGCAAGATGTAAATATGGCGTTGGTAACTTAAAGTTAACCATTGATAATCAAGGTGTTAAGTATGATTTTGACGTATTGGAAAATGAACTTGGTGATACATTATTAAGTTACATTAGATGTGGTATAATTGATAGTTCATCATTCGCTTTCTCTTTACCAACTGATGATGATGAATGTCAGAAATGGACGAAAAACACAAAGACAGGCAAAATTAAAAGATATATAAAGAAGATTGATAAACTATATGATGTATCACCAGTATATCAGCCAGCATATTCAACTGCCACTTGTTCATGCAGAAGTTTTGACAAATTTATGGAACAAGAAAAGAGAAAAAAAGAAGAATTGACCAAGAAATATGATGATTTTTTGAACGAAATTAATAAATTATAATAAGAAAAGTATCATTTTTTCTAAAATGTAAATATTTATAAATATGAAAGACAAATTGAAAGAAAAAATCAATGAAATTGTCAATAACGCCAAAAATGAAGGACGTGAAATGACTGATGATGAGCAACTAATGGTTGACGCATTAACTTTTCAATTAAAATCACTTACTGATGATGATAAAGATGCAGAAGTATCTGATACAGAGGAAGTTAAGGAAGAAAAGAAAGATGATGAAACTGAAAAACCTGATACAGAAGATGATTCCAAGAAGGATGAAGATGAAGATGTAAAGGAAGTTGCAGAAAAAGAAACAGAAACTGATACCCCTGATGCAGAAGACACCAAGAAAGAAGATGATTCAGAAGTACCTGAAAATGAGGAGGTTGAGGAAGAAGAAGAAGACAAAGATAAAACTAATAAAGATAATAGAAATATTAATATTAATATGAAAAAAGAATTTAAACTTATAAGAGCCATCAATCAGATGGCAAACAAGCAACCACTTGATGAAGTTACTGCTGCAGTATGTGATGCAGGTCAGAATGAAATGAGAAATGCAGGCCTTACTGCTGAAGGTGCACTTGTAATTCCAAGTGAGACACGTGCAATTAGTGTTACGGACTCAGTTGGTGCAACTGTAGGTGTGGATGTCGCTGACATTTTGGCACCTTTGCGTGACAACTTGGTACTTGCAAAGGCAGGCGCAAAGTTCATGACTGGCTTGAAGAATGATTTGAAAATTCCAGTCCTAACAGGTAGTGAAGCGCAATGGGAGTCAGAAAGAGAACAGAATTCTGGTGACAATGCTGCATCATTCAGTTCAGTTACACTGAAGCCAAAGCGTATTAGTGTTGTTCTTCCTGTATCAAAGCAGTTCTTAATTCAGACCAGTGACTCTGCTGAAGCAATTCTAAAGGAAAATATCATGACTGCAATTGCTGAGAAACTACAGAAGACAATTTTATCTGCAAATGTTACAGACCCGAAAGCACCAAAGGGTATATTTGCTGCAACTCCAGAAGCAGGAAAGACATACGCTGCATTATGTACTTTGGAAGCAAAAGTTGATGATAAAAATTTTGGTGAAAATCGTGTATACGTTTCAAGCAATAAGGCAAAGGCAGCATTTAGACAGATGACTAAAGCAGCAAATGGTCCAATGGTATATGACAAGGGTGAAATTGATGGAACTCCTTGCTATTCAACAAGTTCTGTTGTTGATAATGGCTTCCTTTATGGTGATTTTAGTCAGTTATATATCGGTCAATTCGGTGGAACTGAAATTATAGTTGATGGCTATTCACGTGCTGCATTCGGTGAAGTTGTACTGACTGTTAACGCTTACTTCGATGCTGCACTTGCAAGAGAAGGCGCAATTGTATCTGGTACAGTTACCAAGTAGTTTTGAATATTAATTCAATTTAAAACAACAATAAAAAAGGGTGGTGACAGATTTTGCCACCATCCTTTAATTTTATAACACATTGAAAATGAATCATTTAACACTAAAATTAATTAAAGAACATCTTAATCTTGATAATGACTTCACTATGGATGATGAATATTTATCCATGTTAGGTGATGTCGTTGAAAAGGTAGTTGAACGTCATATTGATGATTCATTTGCATATCTTGCCAATGCTAATGGTGGACATTTGCCAACGCCATTAATTCAGGCAATGTTATTGTTGCTGGGCACATATTACGCTAACAGAGAGCATATTGCATTCAACGCAAATTATGAAGTTGGAAATTCATACACATTCCTAATTGATTTATATCGTAATTATTCTGCAAGTCACTCTGATTCAAGCAATTACACGCTTATTAATTCAATTGATGAATTGATGAAGAAGAATACAGAACTGAATGATAAGTTGGAAAATATCAAATCTGAAAATTCTGAACACTTATCAACAATTTCAACTTCAATTCAAAGTATGAAAGAAAGAGTTGATAATAATGAAAGAGAAATTGGACAATTCCATGGTGAAATGTCTTCACTTATGAGTATGGTAAATACCCATGAAGGTCAGTTGGGACAATTGGATGTAGTACGTGGAGAAGTTGAAGTTTTAAAATCAGATGTTAATGAATTAAAAGAAAAAACAATAGAAAGTACTGATTCTGTGGAAGTTACAGTTGACGGTGTTACAACTAAACTTGATGTAAATGAAATAAATGGAGGTAAATTCTAATGCGTGCAGGGTTATTATCAAAAATAATTACAATTAAAAGGCGTGTTACCAAAGTAAATGAATCTGGACAAAAAGAGCATAAATATACAGATTTAAGAAGAACACGTGCACGAGTAATTTATACCAGTGGTGCCCGCAATGTCGAAAATAAAGATATTGTATGGGAATATCAGTATAAATTCGAGGTATGGGATTATGTAGATGTAACTGAGAAGGATATAATCGAATACGATACAAAAGAGTACAGAATTAAGTCAATAAATCATGACAAACACCAACAGAAGAAGATAATATCAACAGAATTAATTACTGAATAAAAATGGAAAACACTGTAATTACTTGGTATTCAAATGGTTATGACGTTTGGCTTGACAATATTAATCCAAGCAAACTGAAAACTGCTTTGCGTGCTGGACTGAAAAAAACCTTACAAATAGTTCAAAAAGAAGCGAAAAATAATCTCAAAAGTGTAACACCAAATTATAATTCAAGTAATAATAAATGGGGACTTCGCTTGATAAAGGGTGTGATTGTAAAACTTTACAAGGCGCAAAAGAACGATGTCAGGGGTGTAGTCGAGATAATGGGAAAAGGAAAGTCAGCAGATTTTCGTTTGAAATTCTTTGAAAATGGCACCCAGGCAAGATACACCAAGAATGGTTGGCACCGTGGCAGAATGAAGTCAACACCTTTCTTCAACCCAGCAGTCGAGTCAACTAAAAGTGAAGTTGAGACATCATTGGATGGTAACTATCAAGAAGCACTTAAAAAAGCATATAACAAGTTCATAATCAATTCATTAAAGAAATAACCATGAGTGGAATATCAATTGATTCAAAGATATACAAAATTTTAAAGGAAAGCACAAAAATACAATCAATCGTTGGTGATGAAATTTATCCAATCGTGAAAAATACTGACAAAATTGATGGACCTTTCATTGTGTATCAAAAGGATACAGTTACACCATCAACTGCAAAGGGACTAGCAGTAGCAGATGAAGTGAATTTTGGATTTTTGATTGTTTTCAAGAATTTGGACAAAACTTTGGAAATTGCTGAAATTATCAGAAATTTATTTGAACTAAGACAAGATGATTTCTTCTATCGGTGTGAGTTAACTGGCACTGCGGAATATTACACAAATGATATGTACTGTCAGGAGTTAACTTTTAAAGCAATTACTACAAGATAATAATAAAAAATAATTTACAAAAATAATCTTTATAAAATTTTATAAATATGAGTAAAATAATAATGGGCGAGAACGTACAACTCTGGGTGTCAGGGTCTTGTCTCGCAATGGCAACAAATTTAAGCGTTGAAATGTCTGCTGATGCTGTGGATATTTCATCTAAAGACCACGGACGTTGGAGTGCATCAAGATTGGGCAAAATTAGTTGGACTGCAAGTTCAGATGACCTTTTCACTTTGGATGATTACAATCGACTGGTTGACTGCATGGTCAAGAACTTACCAATTGACCTTGTATTTTCAACTGTTGCAAATACCGCAGCAGTCAAGGCACCAGATGAAGATGGCCTTGTAACACCTGCAACTGGCTGGAAGGCAAGTAATAATATGTATGGTGGCAAGGCGGTTATAACATCGCTTTCACTTAGTGCTAACAATGGTGCTGTTGCAACTTATACAGTGAAATTCAATGGTGTTGGACCACTTACTAAGGGTAGTGGTACTGCAAGTGCTTAATTACCAAATAAGTTACGAAATTTAAGAGAAAAGATTTTTTCAACCTTTTCTCTTTTTTTATTTTTTATACTATTTATATATAGTATATATAAGATTAATAAAAAAAGATTAACACAATGAAGATTAAAATTAAAGATTTGGATATTACACTGAAAAATTCATTTAGAAGTTTGATAATTTACGAGGCAATGACAAAAAAAACCTTTAAGCCAGAGACAATAACAGATGTAATTGTTTATTTTTTCTCTGTGGTGTCAGCATCGGCAAATCCTCAGCAGGTAGATTGGGATGACTTTATGAACTGGCTTGACGAAAATCCAACTGCAATTGCTGATTTTCAAAATTGGCTGACAAGTACAATGTCATTTAATAGTCAGTTTGGAAATGATTCAAAAAAAAAGGTGAAGAAGTAGTTGAATACACCTATACTGAGTTAATGGTAAAATTATGCGTGGAATACGGCTGTGTATCAGTTAGTTACTACCTTGATACAATGCAGCCGTATGAATTATATCCGATATTGTCAAATTTACACCTAAAAGTAAAGGGAGATTGGGAAAGAACAAGAAACATCATGTATGCGGTATGTCAGAGTCAATCTACAAAGCATCTAAAGGTGACGGATATAATGTCATTGCCATGGGATGATGCTGATAATCAGGTAATTAGAAATATAAAGAAAGTAGAATTAACAAAAGAATATATTGAGAAAATGAAAAATGAAGCAATTAAACACAAGGAAGAATATCAATCACAAGGTTTAATTGAAAAATAATAACAAGAAAAACACAAGAAGAAATGGCGAATGGTAGATACGTTGCTGAATTAAGTATTGAAACTGGTCAGTTGGAAAGCGGCGTCAATCGTGCGAAAGCAGCACTTAACAAGTTGCAGAATAGTGGTGATATGAAAAAAATTCATATCGGTATCAAGGATGCAACTAGTTTGTTGGATAATTTTACTTCCAAAATTGGCGTATCTACATCTGCCCTTTCTCAGTTAGCAACACCACTTGGTGCAATTGGTCTTATCGGTGGCGCCATTGCTGGTATTGGTGTGGCAAGTGTCAAGGCAGCAGCAGATTTGGAAACACTGGACACTAATCTTGGAACCCTACTCGGAAGCATGGATAAAGGTGTTGCACTCCGTAAAGAGTTGCAAAGTTACGGACAATCGACCCCTTATGATACTGAAGGATTGGCTAATGCCGCAAAGACCATGCTTGGATACGGTGTTGCCTCAGAGAGAATTATGCCAGTAATGAAGCAGTTGGGTGATATTGCGATGGGCAATAAGGACCACCTGAATGCACTTGCCCTGGCGTATGGACAGATGACTGCCAGTGGCAAAGTCATGAAGCAGGATTTGAATCAGATGGCAAATGCTGGTTTTGGTGTAAATCAAATTGCTTCAAGTATGGGCGTTAGTGTCGGAAAATTTTTCAATTTGCTTTCAGACGGAAAGGTAAAGATTGAAGATGTTAACAAAGCGTTATCCGATGCGACATCTGCTGGAGGTCTATTTTATCAATCAGCCATTAACTCATCTTCAACATTTGAGGGTGTAATGTCCAATCTTGGTGAAGCAGCAAAAAACACACTTGCCAATATTGGTACGTCATTGCTTCCAATGGTAAAGGAGGCAGCACAAGGTCTTGTTCAAGTTTTTGAATTTTTGTCAAGTGCCGTTCAGGCATTAACAACACCATCAGTTAATTTAAATAATACATTTGTCTCCTTTGGCGGTACTATTGCTTTAGTTAGGAATGCTCTTTCAACTTTATTTGAATCAATAGGAAATCTGTATGATGCTGTGGTTCAGGTATTTGGAGAAATGTTTGCAGGTTCAGGCATTTTTGAATCTTTCGGAACTATGATATTAACGGTGACAAAGAATGTAATTGAATTTGTCAGCACGGTAATTAACTTCACGGCTAACATGATACGTGCAGCATCGCAGACAGAAGATTTAAAAAATCATCTGAAAACATTCAAAAATATAATTGATATAATTACTTCAACTTGGAATATTTTAGTTAAATCATTCAAGTTGGGTATACATTATATAAGTGGCACTGGTTCTTCTTTAAATGGTTTAAAAAATTTCTTAATTGCTTTGACTGGTCCTATTAATTGGGTAATTTCCAGATTTCGTCTTTTAATTGATGTGTTAAAAGTGTCTATGTCACTGATTAACAAGGTGTTAGACAAAAAGATGAAAGAAGAAGGAATTGGAGAAAAGAAAAAGACACCAAAAAAAGAAGACAAAAAGCCAAAGTCACCAGAGATAACACCAAAACCACCCATTAAAGATGATGGAGGTGACGAAAAGAAGAAGAAGAAAAAGAAGAAAAAAGGCAAGCACATCAAGACATCTGCAGAAAAGATAAAAGAAGCAGAAGTTAAATTTGCAAATGATACCAAAGAAATCCAGAATAAGCATAAAACTGGATATTACGACAATATTGGTGACGAATTAAAGGATAAAGTAAAGGCATATGACTCACTGATAGATGTGTATTCCGCTGAAGGAAAGGCAATTACAAGTTTAAAAAGTAAACGTAATGCATTAAATGCACAACTCCAGGCGTATATCAAGAAGGTAAATGACGCAAAAAAAGCGGAGGATGATGCAACAAAGTCAGCAGAAGATGCCATCAAGAAAAGAGAAGAAGCCATCAAGAAAGCAAATGAGGACAGTGCCAAAGCATTAAATTCAGATAATTTCGGAAAAAAGACAAAATCTGAACAAATCACTGAAAATCAGGATGACAGCGACAAAGAAAAAAATCATTTAACCGATAAAATTCAAGCCATCAAGTCACAGATGGATGAATTGGAAAAGGTTATGAATGAAAAGAAAGATTTGCATCTTGATTTTAAACAGGAAGAAAAGGCGCTTGAAAGTTTATCCGAAAAATTAAAAGCGACATTAAAAGATTTCAAAAAGTTAGAGGATGGCAGAAAAAATATTGATGATTTCAAATCTGCACTTGATTCTTTTGAAGGCCAAGATTTTCAATCTTTCAAAGCATTGTTAAAGAATTTTCAAAAAATTATGAAAATCTTAAACGACCCAAAGGCGCAAGTAGAAGCATATGGGCGTGAATTGACTGGAATTGAAAAAGGCGGAATGGCTGCAGGCAGTGGTCTGCAAGTTATGGGCCAAGGACTGGCTGCAATAGCACAAGGCGGAGATGCTGCAAAGGCAGCAGCAATAATGACAGCAATTGGTCAATTGGTATTGGGCTTTGCAACTGCAACAGCACAAGCAAGCGAGGAGGGTGGACCTTGGGCTTGGATAGCATTCACCATCGCTGGTCTGGCTACACTTGCAACCACAATTGCAACAATTACGGGATATGCTAATGGTGGTATAATTGGTGGAAGCGGCACACCATCTGGTGACATGGGATTGATACGTGCGAATGTCGGAGAAATGGTTTTGAATAAAAATCAACAAAGTCATTTATTCCAGATGTTGGATAAAGGCAATGTTGGAAATGGTGCTGTTACATCAACAGTTAAAGTAAGGGGCAGTGATTTGTATTTGGCTTTGAATAATTTTTCAAAAATAAAAGGCAAGTCAGGCATAACTACAGGTATAAAGTAAAGAAAGAAAGGAAAGATATGTATATTAGCGGTAATTTCAAATCAATAAAAGATGTTGATTATCAGATAGTTATAACAGATGGCGACATGACAAAGGATGTAAAGGTCATTGGGGAAGAAGGATTATTCTTCGCTTCTGATGCCTTGTCTGTTGAGACAAATACAAGTGATACATTTGATACAATTATAAAGACATCTGCCACAATTAACTTAATATCAGATAGTTACGTTGGCAATCTTCTATTCGGCAATAATGCACGAAGTATCAGTGTATCAATATTCAAAAATAATACACCTTTCTTTTTTGGATATGTCGAGCCAGCAACATTCACTCAGCCGTTTGCCTCTGTATATGACTCATTTACAGTGAATTGCGTGGATGCCCTTTCAACGTTGGAAAATTACAAATATAAAGGAATCACCACAAAGGAAAAATATGATGCTTTCAAAATAGATGCTAATACCATATCATTTCAAGATATAATGTTATCTTCTATCTTTAAGGATTTATTGAATTTAGATAAAATTAAAAATTCAAAAACTCATATATGGTATGATGGAAGCAAAGGTATTGATAATCTATCAGTTAAAGATGTGTTTAAAAATATAGGAATTAGCGAATCATATTTAATCGGTGATGAGTGCGATGATGTAATGTCAGATGAAGATATATTAAAGGAAATTCTCCAATATCTCAATTTACACATTATACAGATAGGGTGTGATTATTATATATATGATTGGGATAATTTAAAAAAGAAAAACACAAAATGGTATGACTTGTTGTCAAATGAAGAAAAAACGGAAAGTCCTATCAGTCAGACACTTACAGAAGATATGTATTCAAGCGATGATGGAAATATATCAATTGCTGATGTTTTTAATCAACTCATTCTGACGGATGAACTAAAGAAGCAAGAAAATATAATTGAGTCACCATTGGATGATGATTCATTATATTCACTTTACAAGTCAAAGCAACTATTCATGACTGAATATTCAAGTGACGGACAAGGTGACAGTGCCTGGGATGCTTTCATGGCTGGTGTTAAAGGTAATTCAACAACGTATGATGCTTACAAAGAAACTGATTGGTATTTTCAAATTATGGAATCAAAGAATTGGAAGATGAAAATAATTGACAATAAGCCATTTAATTTTGAAGATGAAGAAAAAATTAATAAGCCACTTACATCAATATATGATAAAGAAAATGACAAATATGTTAATCAATGGAAGGTGCCTAAATATATATTTGACAATTCATTAACACCTTGCTTGATATCAATGGGTAGTGTCGAAAAAGGGTCGAAAGCGACAGATAACAGCGTCATTAATAAAATAGACATGGTTAACTACTTGGTAATTAGCGTAAATGGCAATGAAAAAAGTAATCCATTTGAATCATTTCCAGGTATATACGATTTGAAAGCGCATCAAGGAATGATTGAATATGTCGGAAAATCATCTGGTGCAGTATTCTCACCAGTGGACGATGTTACGACTAATTATCTTGTATTTTCAGGTAAATTACTTTTACAACCAATCGTGCGTGAATCAATTGATAAAAAGACATTAAGTGAACTTAGCGCACAAAGTTATCCTTTTCTTACCATGCGTGCAGGAAATTATGAAAAAATAAGACAATATGAAGTCGCAAAATATTCAACAGTTCCGACAGGCAAGGATGATGATGGAAGATATTATACAAGAAAGTGGTACACAACAGATAATAATTATATCAAGAACGACCAATCATTGACACCGTGGACGAAGGATAAAGGACCAAAATTATTTGAATTTAAGAAAATCAATATTAATGGAAAAGATGAGGAAATAGATACAATTTCAAAACTTCCAATTCTTGAATGTGAATTGAAAATTGGTGACAAATATTGTGTAGAAGTGCAGTATAACACTTATTCAAATGCTAAAGATGATACCATATATACATGGTTGACGAAAGATGAAATCAAAAAGGGTGGAATGAAATTTCTGAAACATTATGGTGTTACAGTCAATTTGGATGAACTAAAATATGAAGATGATGAATTTGTGGATGATGGCTGGCACGAGGGAAAGACAACATGGTCGCACACGATGAGTTTGGGCGTTAATCCAAAAATTGGGGATAAATTAATAGGTCAAGAATTTGACATCCAAAATAATATTGATTACACAATGAATATTGATGAAGAAGGTACTTCAATTCCAATTAATAAAGATGATAATTTGGTTGGAAAAGTTTCGTTCAAAATTCTTGGTCCTTACAACGGCTCCCTTTACCAAGATGTTTATTATCGTCACCGCACTTGGTTTAGAAGAAGAAAGTTAATATCTGGAGAAGTACCACTTTTGCCTTATGTCCAGAATATATATATAAAGGAATTTGAATGTAAAATAAAATCAGATAATGGAAAGACAAATATAAAAGGTGATAGTGATTTGATATATCAAAGTGCTGAAGGTGATAAATTTGTCAATAAAAAAGATGATATAACATTTAAATTCATTACGCAATTAACTGCAGATGAAGCAGTAAGAAAGAATGTTGATATGGGAATTAACTTGAATGCAGTCATTAATATGAAGACATTATTGCCATTAACTTCAATTTATAATGGTGTATCAAATGAGAATGCAAAAGCAGAAGAACATTACATTAATGCATATTACAATGAATATTCAATACCAAAGTTAATTTTTGAAACATCAATTTTTGATTCAGATAATTTTGATTTTAGAAATATTTATAATATAAAGGCATTGAAGAAAGACATGTATATTACAAAAATACAATATAATTGCATGGATGATTCTAATACATTGACACTTAAGGAGATTTAAAGATTGACGGATATGATAAAAATTGAAACTTATTCAAAGAAAAAGAAAAATAATAATCAAGGCGGAGGAGTTGGCAACAGTACAGTTGTCAATTCTTCTTCAACTTTGGTTCCTCATTCTATTTGGGGTAATATATACGATGGCACAGAAGATATCAAGGGAGATATCAAAGATGTTAAAAATATAACTGCCTCAGAATCAGTGAATTGCAATAATATTACCGCTAATACTGGTAATATAGGTAATTTGACTGGTAACATCATTTCGGCGCAAAGTGTTAGTAGTCAGACAGTTACGTCTGATTCCATAATTTCAAAAAATGCCACAATAGACGAACTATCGTCCAAAAATGCAAATTTTAAGAAAATTACATCAGATATAGTTAATGGAAAGGAAATAACTTCTAACTCATTTACTACAAATAACATACAAGCAAGTGACGCTACATTTAATAACATCAATGTAAGTGGTACTGCACACTTTTATCAATTAATTTCAGACCAAATAAAATCATCAAAAGGACAGACAATTGTAACTGCAGCAAATGCAAAGATATACAAAGTTGAAAAGGTAAATGATGATTATAAATGCTATTTCCTTGCATCTGATTCTCATTCAAGAATTGGTAACATGTTCAGTGTCAATGACTTAGTTGTGATGCAGACATTTAATGCAGCAAACAATACTGATTTTAATTTGAATAACAGATACTATTGGCGCAAGGTAATAAGTGTGTCACAGACACCATATGAAGAAGATGGAAAATATTATCACTGGATAACATTGAGTAATAGCGATTACGATGTCAAATCAAATGCAGTGCCACAAGCAGATGATGAAATATGTCAACTTGGTAATACAGAAGATGCATCAAGACAATCAGCAATTATAATATCTGCTTACAATTCACAATATCTTGATAATGAATTAGTTGCACCATCCATAACACAATATGAAGGCATCAACCGTTATGAATTGAAGCCATTTAGATTAAATGTATTGTCAAAGAATTTAAATTCATTCGTTGGTAACTTCAAAGTACAAGGTGGCAAATCACTGGAGGAAGTTTTGAAAGAAAAGAATGAAAATGAACCTCCCTATATAGGTGGTAATGGACATTGGATGATATGGGATAAGGTAAATAAAGTTTACAAAGATAGTGGCGTAAATGCATCTGGTAGCAAAGGTGAAGATGGAAAAACAATCAAATTAAATGTATTTAATGCACGTAATTTATATAACTTTAATAATGAATTAAGTATAAATTGTAGCGGAAATATCACTCAATTCAGTGATAATCAAGCAATTACACCAACTGATATTGGAGAATATTATATTACTGCTAACATACCAGGCACTGTTTTTGAAGTTTTAAAAATAACTCCAAATAATTTAGGAAATTGGAAAATAGCAAAAACATATCAATTAGCAGATAATGCAAATATTCCTTCAACTCTAAATTTAAAATTATACAAGAATAATTCAGTTGTTGATTCTGTTGTTCTTCCAATAACACCCAATAGTAATGCATTATTAGAAGTTACTGATTCAATTAAACTATTAGCACAAGGTAATCAACAGAAAATCAATGAGTTAAATGGAAAGGTTGAAACAAATACCAATTCAATAGCATCAATTAATGTAAAGAATAATCAAATTGAATCAAAGGTAAATGAGGTAATTACCAATGTATCAGACAATTACGTAACTAATACCAATTTGCAATCAGTAATTAATCAGCGTGCAAATGAGATAACATTGTCAATATTAAAGCAAGTTAATGGTAATTTAAAAAAGGTCGGAATTGATATTGATTTAAATGAAATAAATTTGATTGCAAATAAAACGAATTTTGTAGATGAAAATGGAAAGAAGTTCATTACAGTCAGCAAAGATGAGAATGGAATCCCACACTTCATTTTCTTAGATTCAAATGAAAAAGCAAAATACGACCTTGGATATACTGGTTTGAAAGAAATTCTGAACGAATATAAACCTGCCTACTGGACAAAGATGAAGTTGGTAAATATAACTGACAAAACATTGTTTGCAATATTTCCAAAAACATTAACTGGTACTGATTACTTCAGATATATTGCTGCACGCCATCATGTTACGGGTGCGTTGGGAAGCCATGCGGAGGAGGATGGAAAAGTATTTGATGCTGAACAATTTAGAAAGGTTATCCCAGATGGCTACTATACTGACGAAAATTTGAATGGCAATTATCTCGACATGAGTGGAAGTAATATTGATAATGACTTGGATAGAGATACAAGAATTTATGCTATTGCGGTATCTCACTTTGTAAATGGTAGAATTGATAGCGAAAATTCAGGAAATGTTCTTTTCAAAGTTAAGAATAATAAAGTAGTTGGATATTGTGATGCGAAAGGTAAAGCAGTTTTTGTACGCAATGGTCAAATCCAAAACTATCCATTTGTCAAGTAATTTGATATTTATATACAGTGAAAAACACATTTTAAATTTATGAAAACTCTGATAATCAACAACTTAAAGACAATTCTTGAATCATTATCCAATTGGATAAATGTTATAAAGAAGTTAACCTATTCTGATATTATAAAGAATATCACAGTTGCTGCAGCAATATTAATATTGATATATTATGGCAAGTCAATATGGATGACGGAAGTAATTAAAGGTAATGTATTGGTATTCATCTCAAGTGGTGTTATGATATTTCTTTTATCAAATTATATCATAGAAAAAATTAAATCTAAAAAAAAAGAAAAGGATAAACTAAAGAAGAAGAATCAAATTCAAGAACTTGGAAAAATTTCATTAAATCTTGATTGCGAAATGCAGAAATCAAGAATGAAATTAAATGCTTCAAGAATTTTATTGTTCGCTTATCATAATGGACAAAGTTGCCTTGGAGGTGCGCCATTCAGCAAATCAAGTGTTGTAAAGGAAGTTGTTGATGAAGATGCCAACGTTGAGTTAATTGCGGAACATTTCCAGCAGCAAATGATGGGACTGTACAGATTACCTCATTACGTAAATACGCACAGTTATTTCATGGGCAATACAGAAGATGTCAAGAAAATTGATTATAAATATAAACAGAATATGGATATTTGTAATTCAACATATATTGCATGCAAGGCAATAAAGGATAATGACGGAATAATTGTTGGACGTATATCTATCGCTTTTGGAAAGAATAAAGCAATTCCTTCTCCAGATAGGTTAATACATGAATTAGATATATTAGTTAGAGAAGCACGTAACTATCTGATAATGAAGTAGTTATATAATCTTTCTGTTAATCTTATGAAGGTAATGGTCAAGTAATTGATTGTTACCTTCGCTTGTTTTATATAAGTTACTGATTATCAAGTAGTTATATTTTTCTCATATTTTGCGTATTCTGCACCAATGGTCAACTTGCTCTCAAATATTGAAAATATGACGATATTTATTAATAATTAGGAATAATGTATTTGATATTTAAGTTAAAAAGAAAAGACATGAAAGGAAGTGAATTGAATGATGTGTTGTGAATTGACTTGTATTGATTGCGTACTGATGTGATGTATTGGTGTTAATCGGTCGGAAGGTCAAGTGTGTTGGCTGAGCCAGTGATGATGTAAGTGATTGATTATTAGATAGTTAATGATATTTATTTTTATTTTTTATTTTAATTTGATGTAGGGGGGGAGGGTGTTTTTCGGAAGGGGGTGGCCACGCCAAACCCCCCACCCAGTTTTGCTTTCACAAATAGCGTTTTTCTGAAGGTTTGGAATTAGCAGTATTTATTTATATTTTTTCTTTCCTCTCTTTTTTCTTTTTTCCTTCCATTTATCCTTATATCTCATTTCAATATTAATTTTCCATTCATGCAATTTTTCTTTCCATTTTCCATTATCACTTTGTATCTTTAATTTCTGATAAATTCGATTTGCATTATATGGTGTGTAATAGTACACACTTTTTGCGCCCTCCAAACTCTCATCATTTAAATCAAATACTTGATTATGAGATAGTTTTGAAAATATTTCTGCATTTTCTTTATCAACATAATCTTCAAAGTTTGATAAAATTCCGATACCACCAATTGGCAATTTACTATTCCAAGTTATTTCAATTCTTTTACATCTATATTTTTTTTGATTAACTTCCAAAACATCATCAAAATAACTGACTGACTTGATGTGTCGCTGACATGATTCTTGTTTATCTTTGTCATTATATTTATTAACCATCGCAATTGCACCATCAATATTTACTTGATGTATTTTTGAATTTATTGATTTGATAAAATCTTCCAATTGATTAATTCTTGAATTTGACATATTTATTACATCATTATTCAATTTGCTTTCCTTTTCAAACTCAGATAAATATACATTTTTTTTATTTACATCAATCAAACCATCAATAAATGAATTTGCAACACGTTCTTTCTTTTCCTTTATACCTTTTAAGTTTTTATATGCAACTTCTATTTTCTCATTTTCATCTTCAATTTTAAGTTCATATTTTTCTATTTCTTTTTTATCTTTACGTTTCAAAAAACTAAATTCACGCCATTTTACTTCATTCCAAAGTAATGAGTCAAGCACATTAACAGATAAGTTGAGTTTATTTTGACACTGATTTTTTAATTTATCTTCTTTATCAACGGAATCTTCTCTAATTCCGTACTTCATATATTTGTTATGAGCATTAAAGCAATGATAGGATGTCTTCTGTACATTGCATCTGCCACCACATTCAGGGCATATCAATATACCATCTGCATAATATATGTTTTTCGCTTTGGGTTTAACATTATTTTTTTTACTAATTTCTTGACACTTTTCAAAATCTTCAATTGATATGATTTTCGGATAACTTCTTTCTAAATTACTGACTTTCAATTTATTATTTTCATCCAAGTCATCATATTTGAATTTGAATGACTTGCCAGTATATCTTTCGTTGTGTAATATGCGATTAATTAGTGAAAGTGTTATTGATACACCTTTTATGTAAAATTCATGCGCCAATTGACGTTGTGACTTGCCATTTATATATGATTGGAAGATATATCTAACATATTGCGCTTCTGATTCATTTAATACTATATGTTTAGTTTCATTCGTTGTATACCCATAACTTAAATTACCGCCAACCCATATTCCCAATGATGCTTTTTGTATTTTTCCACTTTTGAAGCGTTCTTTTTTTATCTCCATTTCTTGCTTTGCCAAAGTAATCAATAAAGAAAATGCCAATTCAATACCATTATTTACACTTCCATCTTCGTTAAGCAGTTGCAAAGATGGTTTTTTTACAATTAATTGAATTTTTCTTTTCTCAAGATTTTCTTTAATTTCATGGAATTTTTTTTCATTTCTTGCTAATCTGGATAATTCCCATAAATATATGGTGGTAACATTGTTATCTGAATTAATAGTTTTGATTAATTCATCAACTTCTTTCAAATATAATTCATTCATCTTGATTGCACTTGCACCAGCACTTCCAATGATGATTTGATTTTTTTCTTCAAATCCATCTTTGGTTGCCATTTCAATCAATTCTTTCTTTTGACGTTCATATTCTTGTTGGAATGTTGAAACTCTACACCATAGTACACACTTTTTTTCCATAATTCTTAATATATTTGTTTATTGATTTATATGGCAAAGATAATAAAAAAATCGAGAGCACAAAATAGTGCGAGTAATAGATAT
>FLSB01003025.1_pt1 | contig 51950 bp, 76 predicted proteins | sample 1550551 | NCBI WGS metagenome assembly FLSB01 (sample SAMEA4031774, study PRJEB14383) | metagenome | biome: human; feature: oral; material: saliva | place: Philippines | collected 2014 | reverse complement strand
ATAAATATTTTGTTTTTATTAAATTTATTTATATATTTGTATTAATTAAATTAAATTTAATGAAAATTAAAGAAGAAATAGAAAAATATTGTAAATTAAATTCTATAAAAAATATTGATGATTTTATTAATGATTGTTTAACCATTGGATTTAATGTGAAAAAATATGGTTATTCACCTCAAAATAATTTCAATATTGAACAAAATATTATTAATAAAATTGAAAATAATGATGAAAATAAAACTCCTATAATTGATAAAACAATTAAGGAAGAAGAAAATATTGATAAAAACAATATTGATAAAAAAGCTGTTAAAGTTAATAAAAAAGTTAAAATAATAAAAAAATAAAATATGTTAGAGATAGGTAGTGATGCACATATTAATTTGCATTGGAAAGTGTCACCTTATGACTTTTCCAAGGAAAAATTAAATACCATTATAAGTAAAATGAGTAATAAATATAAAATTCCAAAGGAGCATATTAGAATAACTCCTGAATTTATTACTGTGACAGAGAATGGTGAAAAGATTGTTTTAACAAGTGATATTATATCTAACATACAAGACCCTACTTTTCAATTAAAGTTATTCCAAGATTATTTAAGAATAAATAATATTGATGGTTATGATTTTGATTTGATTAAAAAAATTGATTCTGAAATTAATGCTAAAATAGATTATCAAGTTTATGATAAGTATAAGAGATTTAGTATTAAATGGATTAAATGGGACAACTTCTTATCATACGGTGAGAATAATTTTTTTGATTTTAAAAGCCTCAAAGGATTAGTTCTTTTAAATGGTGATAATCAAAGTGGAAAAACTACATTTGCGATTGATTTAATTCATTTTCTTCTATTTGGTAAAACTCCAAAAGTTCAAACTCTTGATAAGATTTTTAATAAACATTTAATAGATGCAGTTAATGTCAATGTTGAAGGTTGTATTGAAATAGATGGTGAAAATTATATAATAAAACGTGTTTTGACAAGACCTTCTTTATCAAGAAGAACTGAACGAAGTAAAACCAATCAAAAAGTTGAATATTATAAACTTGTTGGCGAAAATATGGAAGAGTTGGCTGAATATATAGATAATCAGCAAGAAGAAAACTCCATTCAAACTAATAAAAAGATAAAAGAAGCTATTGGTAGAGAAGATGATTTTGACTTAGTAATGTCTATTACAGAATCAAATCTTGACGCATTAATAGAAAAGAAAGATACCGAAAGGGGTAGGTTATTATCTCGTTGGATTGGTCTTTTACCACTTGAAGAAAAAGATGCTTTAGCAAGAGAAGAATTTAATCAACATATAAAGCCTTACTTATTAAGTAATCAATATAATATTGAAGATTTAAAAAAGGAAATTGGTAGTTTTAATGTTTCTATTAAAGAAAATGAAAAACTAATCAAAGAATATATTAAAAGAAATTCTGAATTAGAAAAAGAAATAGTTAATTTAGAAGAAAATAGAAAAACGCTTTTAACTTCAAAAAGAAATATTGATGATTCTATTTTAAAATTAGATATTACAACGTTAGAACGTCAAATTAATGATATTACTGAAAATGGTAAAAATAAAAAATGCGAACTTGAAAATGTTGTAAAAGAAATAGATGAAATAGGTGATGTAGATTTTTCAATTAATGATTATGACAATTTATCTAAAAATTTAAATGAGCTTATAGGTGATAAAGCTAAGTATGGTGAACAATATAGAAGTAAGAAGCATAATATTGAACACCTACAAAAAAGTGAATATTGTCCTACTTGTGGTCGTAAATTAGATAATGTTGATAATTCTAAAAAAATAGAAGATTTAAATAAAGAATTAAAAGAAATTGAAAAATATGGTAAAGAAACAACATTAAAAATAAATGAAATCACTTCTAAGATTGAAGCCATGAAAAGTAATCGTGATAAATACAATAATAAAAATAAACTCACGATGAAAAAATCAGCATTAGAAATGAATATTGAAAGACTAAGAAATGATTTAAGAGAACTTGTTTTAAAGAAAAATGAATTTCAAAAAAATGCTGAGGCTATTGAATTAAATAATAAACTTGATATTCAAATAAGAAATAATGAGATAGTTTTATCTGATAAAAGAAATAATAGAGAGAATAATTTAGGATGGATTAATCAGAATAAGGCTAAAATAGAAGAATATAAAGTTAGAATAAAAGAACGTGAAGATGTTATTGGTAAAATTACAGAAGAAGAAAAGTTAATTAAGAATTGGAAGATATACATTGAATTAGTTGGTAAAAATGGTATATCAAAAATGGTTCTACGTAAAACATTACCAATTATAAATGCAAGACTTACACAGTTATTGTCAGATGTTTGCGATTTTGATGTAGAAGTTGCAATTAACAATAAAAATGATGTGATGTTTAATATTATTAAAGATGGTGTTACTTCTGACCTATCAAGTGGTAGTGGATTTGAAAGAACTTGCGCTTCACTCGCATTAAGATTTGTGCTTGCAGATATTTCAACAATTCCTAAAATGAACTTTACGTTGATTGATGAAGTATTAGGACGTGTATCAAAAGATAACCTTGAAAATATACATAAGTTATTTGATAAAATTTTACCAAGTTATGACTTTATATTACATGTGTGTCATTTAGATGAAGCTAAAGATTGGTCTCAAATACAAGTATCAGTTTCAAAAACTGAAAACATTTCTCATATAAACATTGAGGAAAATGTTAAGAAATAATAGTGTTTAATTTTTTAATAGATGAATGATTATGTTAATGATTTTAATGATAATGTAAAACAATATTTTAAAGAACTAAAGAAATATGAACCTATGACTAAAGAGGCTGAAAGGTCTCTTATAGTCAAGGCTAAAAATGGGGATTTAGAAGCCCAAAATAAAATTTTAAAAGCTAATTTACGTTTTGTATTTGATACAGCAAAAAAATACAGATGTTCAGGTGTTTCTATTGAAGACTTAATATCAGAAGGAAATATTGGAATGATTAAAGCAATAAAGAAATTTAACCTTTCTTATGATATTAAATTTTTTTCTTATGCTGTTTGGTGGATAAGACAATCAATGCAAGCCTTTGTTAAAAAAAGAACAATGTCAAATAATTTAGAAAAAGGAGATGATGAATTAAATTCAATTGTTAAAGATAATGCTATAGCTGATTCAGAAGATGAAGTTGTTAATAAAAAAGATGTTATTTTATCTAATGAAGAAGATGAAATTAATAAAGAAATCTCTAATAATCAAAAAATCATAGTTGAAAAACTGATGGTAGATTTAGATGATAGAGAAAAATTAATAATTGAACAATATTATGGTCTTAATGGTGAAAAAGAACAGAATTTAGAAGAAATTGGTTCTAAATTAGGAATTAGTAAAGAAAGAGTAAGACAAATTAAAAAGAAAGTTCTTTTTAGAATGAAGTCTGAAGTTTTATGTATGAATAATGTTGAAATGTTGTTTAAATAATATTTATTGGTATGAATAAAAAAAGTACTGTAAAAACCATATATGTTAATGGTAATAAAAAATATGGTAAATTAATTAGTGAAATTGGTGTAAATAGATTATTATCTCATGGCGATAATGGTATGATTATTATTTCTGCAAATCGAAGCGAAATTGCATCTGATAATAAAAATAACGATTTAACACCTGAATATGAGAAATTCTTAAAGAATACAAACGTTGAAGATGATGAAGAAACTCGTCAAATGTGGCTTAATGACAGAAATAAAAGAGCTGATAACGAGTTAAAAGAATTTTTAAGAAGAGAAACACCTTATGCTTATACAGCAACATACGGTGGTTATCATGGTGGTGATGGTGTTACAGATGTATATGAACCGTCTTATGTGGTTTATAATTATGATAGGCAAGGGAATCCATTAGACTTTGATGATTTAAGAAATTTAGCAGTGTATTTATGTGATAGACTGAATCAAGATTCAGTCTATGTAAAAGCACCTAATGAACCACCTGTTTATCTTGATGCAAACGGTAATCAAGTAAATTCAAGTAGTAGTAATGACGTTAAAATCAATAGAGATAACGAAATGTTTTACACCACTAATAAACGAGATAAAAATAATGCACATAAATTTACCTCTGATATTCAATTTGAAAGTTTGTTATTACCTATCGGACCTGGTAGTTTAACAGAGTTAAGAGAAAGATTATCAAAAGGTGAGTATTTATTAGAAGATTATAAAAAATAATATGGTAGCAGTAAAGAAAACAGTTAAAAAACAAAATTCAGCTAAGAAAGTTGAAAATACTAAAGAAACCAAAGTAATTAATGAAGTTGAAGAAAATAACGTAAAGGAAGAAGTTAATGAAGATTCTTTAGTAGATGAAGAAAAGGAGAATATTTTAGGTGCTGTATATAATGATGCAGTTACTGAAAAAGTTTCTGAAGAAAATGAAGATGCAGTTGATTTAACTGAAAAAGATAATGAAGTTGTTAAAGAAAATGCATCAGGAAGAGTAAAAATAAATAGACCATATACAAATATGTGGAATGGTATGTTAATGGATTAAGAAATGGATAATTCTAATATAACAAAGAAAATTCTAAACAAAATTAGAGAAAGTTCTGATAAGTTTTCTAAAGTTAAACCATTAATTAATGAAGAAACATTTGAAAAAGATAATTTTCTTCGCAGGTCTGAAATTTTAATGGAAGAAGCTGAGAAAAAAATATTAAATGAATATAGCTTTGAAGATAATAATAATGCAGATTTTGTTATAAAGGCAAGTGACCCACAGTTTAAAAATTTGAGAAACTCACAAGAAGAATCATTAAGACAAACTGTAGGTGATGTTGAATTAAAAAGTGATGCTTTAGTTTATCACCCTAATATTGACGATATTACATTAGATGGTATTATTAAAGGCTTAAATATTAAATTTCAGTTTAGATTAAATGACCCTTCAGGTGATGGATGTTATATTACAGTATCAGATTTACAGTTAACTGATGCCAACACTAAGACAATTGAAAAAATACGTGCTGGTTTTCAAAATTGGAAACAAAGTTTGATAAGTGATGGTAATATAATGAAAGACCTTGAAAAGGCTGTTAAAAGCGATAATGAATAATTTAAAATGCTATAAAAATCCTCTTAATTTTAAGAGGATTTTTTGTTGTAAATTAATATTTATTAAATAGAAATCATATTTAATTATGAATAAAAATAAACAAAAAAAATACATAAATGAAGAACTAACTAAATCTCAAATTGATGCTATTGTTAAAAGTAAAATAGAATCAGTATTAAATTCAAGAGATTTTAAAAAGAAAGTTAAAGAACTTAGTGCTGATGTAGTTAGCGAAGTATTTAAATTGTTATGGCAAAGAAATAACTTTTGGAAAAGTAGTGCAAGTCAAGTTTAGAAATGAAAAAAATTATTATAAATGAAAGTAGTTTACAACTTTTGAAAGAAAGTCAAGAAGAAGAAGTTACGTTTTATAAATTCTTTGTAGAGTTAAAAGAGTTTATAAAAAATTTACTTATAAACCCTTTCTATGCAAAACCTTCTGATTTTTTTAAAAATAATGGTATAAGTAGAAGTGTTTTACTTAATAGATTGCTTGATAGAGATATTATAACTAAAAAAGAAACTATTAACGAACCTTATGATAGTAATGGTGAAAAAATTTCTAAACATACTTTATCATATAGCGTACCTAAAAAGAATTTTGAAAGAAAAATAAGAAGATTATATACATTATTTTTTGAAAAATAATTTTAATAGAATTGAATTAGCATGAAGATAAATAAAAACATAATATCTAAGGCATTAAGAGAAACAATAGATAATTTCTTAATTAACGAAGATAATGTAATAGAATGTACGGATGGTGCATGTGGTGGTGGAGCATTGACAGGTGCTTTTGTTGATGGTAGTGGTCAAGCAGATACAAGTATGGGTATTACTTATCCTCTTTTTGGTGGTAAACCATTAAAACAAGCAAATAATTTTGGTAAAATGACGAAAACTAAGAAGAGAAATAATATTGACACAAGTGGTGCTACGGCAAGACATGATGGCAAAGGTAGCTCAATTTCGATTCCAAAGAGAAAAAAGAAATAATGGCAAATAATTTTAATACATTAAATATTGACGAAAATGCAGTTGAAAAAGTCATCGAAATTGATAAACAAATTAAAGATGAATTTTCAAAAGGCTCAAATATTGATGATAAAAAAGTTACTAAATTAATGTTTGAACAAATGCTTAGAGGATTATACTTAACACAGAATCCAATAATATAAATAAAAAATTAATATTCAAATTTATGAACAAAGTTTATAGAGTAGGAGATTTGAGAAGAATTATCAAGGAAAGTGCTACTAATAATGAATTTAAACCTGTATATGGTAGTGGTGTGCAAGATGATAATAAAAAAATCAATAGACAAGCCTACAAAGAGATTGAAAAGGAAACTAGTTCTTATGACGGTGGAATTAAAGATTCAAAGCCTAATAAGAAGAGCGGTACGGTTACACCAACTGAGAATAGTGGAATGAGTGACCTTGAATATGATGGTATTTCAAAACCTTTTAAAGAAAAGGTTAAATCACAATTAAAGGGTTATACATCGGCAGAAAATGAAAAATTACATAAGGATGAAGAATTTGGCAATGCTGAATTTGATTCAAGTAATGAAAGTGAAACATTTTCTAAACATGCTAAAGAACTAAAGAAAGAAAAAGATAAACTTAGAGGAACAGGTCTTACAGGTAATACCAAGGATAAATCAGAAGTAGGTAAGAATAGTGAAACAATGTTTGAATCAAAGAAAATGAAAAATATTAAATTCAAACATACAGAATTTATTTCTGAAGGTCATATGTTATCAAAAGTACCTGATGAGTTTAAAGTTGATGGTAATAAATTTGTTATGAGTGATTCAGAAGGTAATTCTTACATTGTAGAATGGCATAAGAATGAATCTCCTGATGTTGAGAAAAGAATTAATAAAAAAATGGTTAACGAAGAATTAAATAGAATTAAAAATCTATATAATTATCGCAGCAAAGATTATTTCAAAACAACCAATAACAAAAATAGAATTAATGAGAATTGTGAGTTTTCAAATATGATTGATAAAGCGAGAAAATTAATGAAATAATTTTTTTAAAACATATTTGAAAAAATGAAAAGAAAATTTGAGAAGGCAAACACAATAAATATTAATTTCCAAGATAAAGATAAAGAAAATGGTAATGACAAATTAAGCAAGGTTGATAAAATAATTGATACCGTTAAAAATATTGTTAAAGAAGCACTAAATGCACCATGGATTAAAGTTTTAAAATTGTTTATAATTGTTCTCATTTTGGTTAGTGCAATTGTAACATGTCTTTTTGCTTATAGTTTTATAAATGGTAATAAAGCAACAAACCAAATAGTAGAATATGTCACTCGTAAACCTACAGCAGCAGAAGAAAGTTATGGAATGGGAGCAAGAAGTGATATAAATACAAACATGTCTTTTGAATTAAATAAAATGATTTATACTTTAGGTGCAAGTAGGGCTTTTGTGTTAGAGTTTCATAATGGAAAAGAAAATGCAGCAAGTTTACCATTTGTTTATTTAGATATGTCATATGAGGAGCAAAATGAAAATCATAAAGAACTTGAATATATTTCTAGTTATTATCAGAATGTTCCAATTTCTCATTATAATTTTGCAACAATAGTAGCCAAAAAATATATTTATATTGGAGATGTTGAAAGTATAAGAGAATATGACCCAAGACTTACACAAGTAATGGAAAAAAATAATGTTAATTATTTTGGCTGTATATTGTTAAAGAGTAGAGGGCATAAGATAGGTTTTTTATGTGTAACATATGAAAAGGGAAATAAGCATAATGTTAACAAAAGAGAAATTGAATATAATTTAAAAGAGGCAGCTAAAATAATAAGTCCATTATTAGACCTTAGCTGTTATAAAAAAAATAAACCGAATAAAAATATTTTACTAAATAATGAAAACATATAAAGTCATTAAATTGATATTAGCTTTATTAGTATTGATTTTGATTTCATTTTTTGTTTTTCAAAAATGTAAAACTTCAAAAACAAAAGATAATATTGAATATGTTGACAAAAAAGGAACTTATCATAAAGAGTTTAAAGATGGTAAATTTAGTGATTTAAAAAGAGAAAATAAAGAACTATATGATTCGTTAAAAAAATATAAAAAAGAAATAGATTATTTAGTTCAGTTCAAATACAATAAAAGATATAAGACAGATAAAGTTATTGTTAAAACAACTGAAATTAAAGAAGTTCCAATTTATATAAAAAACGATAAAGGTGAATTTATTGAAAAAAAAGAAGAAGCTAAAACTTATGAATATCAAAATAAACCTAATGATTCTATAGAATATAAATTAAAAATAAATTCAGTAAGAGAACCAAATTGGTATTCATTGGATGTAAATGTACATGATAAGATTACTTTAGTTAATAAAAAAGAAGAAAATGGTATTAATCATTTAACAATTAATACAGATAACAAAGCTAATGTTACTGATGTAACTACTTTTAAGAAAAAAGAGAAAAAGAATATTTTTAATAAGATTGCAATTGTTCCAGGTATTTATTATGGATATGATATTAAAAATAAAAAAATTGGTTATGGAATTGGGATAACATTAGGTTATAATATTTTTGGAACAAAATAATTTAAATAAAACCATTGATAGTTCTTTACTATTGATGGTTTTATTTTATTTTTTAATAAATTAAAAGTTATGTTTGATACATTATTATTGGGAATTAAAATTTTTTTCTTTATATTTGCAATATTAATAATAGTTAAAGATTTGTATTCTTTTATTAAAATCATAAGATTGAAAGAAGGTAAATATAATAGTACGAATTTAAACTTAATTCTACTTGGCTCTTCTATTTCGTATGTGATTACAATGTTAATAATAGGTTTTTAAAATAAAAAGAAGTGTTACAAGATAAAATAAATTTAATAAAACCTTATTTTAGGTCTTTAGAAAATTATAATGAAGCATTAATAGTTAGAGTTCAGTTTCCACCTAAATGGGCAGTATTTCCCTCTGATGATGGTAGAATAAAACCTGCAACATCAGACCAAAATGCATATGAATATTTTTATTATGGAGATAGTAATAATGTTTCATTAGATGAAATATTTGATTTTATAAAGGAAACAATAGAAGTAAATGAAAGTTTAGAAGAAAAAGCTAAACTCTTGGTTGAAAAAGCTAAAGAACTACAAGAACTATTTGAAGTTACCCCTTTAGATAAGTTAAGGACGCTCACATTTTCCATGGAAGAGCCTAAAAAAGCTAAGGGTAAACGAAAGTACGTAAAGAGGGTAAAAACGTCTGAGAAAGCAAAAGAAGTGCCTTTAAAGACCGATATAATTTCTGATGATGAGAATAAAAACAATGTTGTTTCTACAAATGATGAAGTAGAAAATAATGTTGATAAAAAAACAGATGTAGAATCTAAAAATGTAGTTGATGGAATTAAAGTTTCAACTACAACTTTAAATAAATTACAAAAAATTAAAGCTAAAAAAATAAATAAATAATGAATTGGTTTATAACTTTAGTTTACTTAATAGCATGCTTTGGAATTAGTACCATTTTAATAGATTCTATTGGTCCATGGCATGTATTTGAAAAGATACATAATTGGATGGCAAAACATACTCCAACATTAGATGAGTTATTTTCTTGCTATATTTGTTTACCTACTTGGGAAGGTATTGTGTTTAGTAGTTTAAATTTACTTTTTTTACCAACAGTAGGCATAACACCATTTAATATTGTATTACAAGATATAGCCCCATGGTGGGTAATAATACCTTTGGATGCTGCGTTTACAAGCGGTAGTGTTTGGTTAATACATACAGTCCAAAGCGCAATAGAAAAAATTAGTTATGAGTAATATTGCTACAAATAGGGAAAAACAAGCACTTGAAAATGATAGATTAATGTCTGAAAGAGCTTTGTCATTTCAAAAAAATAAAATAGCCAATGAATTACTTGGAGAAATGGGTAAAGATATGACAAATGTATTAAATGGTAAAGTTAAAGTTACATTACCTTTAAGTGTTAGAATTAAATATAAAGTTAATCATTGGATAGATAAATTATTTAGAACAATATAAAATATAGTTTTAATATGGAATTAAAATTAAATAGTTATGAAATATATGAACTTGGTGAAACTATTAGTAAAAAATTGTTTGAAAATGGTGTAACTAATAAATCTGAATTAATTATTACAGTGAGTAAGGAAGAATTAAAAAAAATTGATGAAGATTTATTTTATCGGTGTAATAAAGCAGATAATGATAAAAAAGAATTTATACCATCAGAAGGAGAAATTAATGTTGATTTTAAAAATTTAGGGATAAAAATTAAGGAGAAAGGTGACAAGTAAATTGCCACCTTTATTGTTTTTATGGTCTTAATGAGCTTCTATTTAATTTACGAAAAGTCCAACCTGTAAATTTTAAAAGTCTCTCAATTAAATCTTTTTTAAATTGAGAATATGAAATATCTCCCCCCCATATAATATATTTTAATTTATTTTTTTTAGCATATACTTCTAATTGATTATATAATCTAATACTATCACTCTTATTCTTACAAAAGATAATATTCAATTCGCCATTAATATCAATTATTAATTTATTTTTAAATACTAATATGTTTTTAAATGAATATTTGTTGCAATCTTTCTTAATATAATTTTTAAAAATCCAATTGAAATCTTTTCTGTCTAATTGTGGATGGAAACCATAAACCCAAAAACTTTCTTCTCTATAATAGTCAGCCCTATTAATAATTATCCATTTATCAGATGTTGTAACATATGAAATATATCTTCCATATTCATCTCTTAATTTTGTCTCTTTTGATTCGTTCTTTTGCTTTTCCTTTATAATCATAATTTCATAATTGGCATCCTTTAAGCCACCATTATTAATGTAACGTACAGGAAAAATTATATTTTTAGAGTTTTCTTCTATTATTTTATTGAATTTAGAATAAATACTATCTTCTTTTTTTGATTTATATAATTCTTTAATTTGTTTATTGTGACTTGTTAATATGATACGATATATAAATTTTTGTCCTTTATTTTTATGCATGATATGAAAATTATATATAAAATATAGTATAAAATTTTGTTTTTTATATATTATATATGTATATTTGTTTTATAAAAAAAGTTTAAATAAATTTAATTTATGAGTAAAATTTTTGAAACAACAGAAGACTTATTAAAAATAGGTCAAAGTAAATTTATAGAGAGTGGTTTAGCAGATGTTGGAATAAGATTAAAGGTTTTATCATTAACTAAATCTAATGTTGCAGCTAAAGTTCAAAAGGCAAATGCTACAACTAATTTTATTTCTCATGGTCAGATTGATTTGGTACTTTTCCTTTACGAGGATGTACTTGATAGACTTGATGAAGATGCACGTGCAAGATTAATTGAAGGTGCGCTTTCTAATGCTTATTATGATACAGAAAAGGATAAACTTAATATAGATAATTCTCCATTTGGTGAAGTAATTCGTATGTCAAAGAAATATCCAAATTATATAAATGACCTTGAAACTGTTGAATTAACTATTGAACAGTTAGCTGAAGAATTAAAAGAACGTAAGGCTGCCGAAAAGGAAGCTAAAAAAGCATCTAAATCACATGAGTAGTAATAAAGTATTAGATAAAATTTTAAATGAAATATATGAAGAATTGTATCAACGTGCAAAACCCAAAGCATCATTTAAGAAATTATTAAAAGAAGCTAAATGGATAGATTTGAGTGGTAATACAGTTAGTGATGATGAAAAACATACTGATAAATGGTATAGAGAACATGGTTATAGAAAAGATATTAAATATAAGAATTATGTAATCACAGAAGATTCTATGAATAATGGAATTAATAAAGTTCTTGATAAATATAAAAAGTTAACAGAAAAAGATGTTAAAGTTTTGATGTTTAATTTGTCTCATGGATGTGGTCCTTTAACTGAAAAAGAAATTAAAGAATAAAATAATTAATAAATAAATTATGAATGAAATTTTAAGTGTTTTTTTGTGTTTAATCACTTTAATTATATGTATATTTTTATACATGCTTCCAACATTAATAGCTTTTTATAATAAAGAAAAGAACACGGCTTGGATTTTTGTTTTGAATCTATTATTAGGTTGGTCAACCATTGGTTGGATTGCAGCTTTAATTTGGGCAGTTGTTGAAAGAAATGGTGATGACTTGATTCAAGGCATCAGAAATAAACTTTAAAAAAAATATATATTTTTGAAATGAATTTAATAAAAGATTTTAGAAAATTTGCTCTTGATAAAACCAATGTTAAAGCAAGTGTATTGGATGACCAATTGAAGAAAAGTAAAAACTTTTTAACCCCATATATTCTTGAAGAAAGACAATTAAATGTTACTCAAATGGATATTTTCAGTAGATTGCTTTACGATAGAATATTATATTTTACAGGTGAAGTTAATCAAGAAACTTGCGATACAATGAACGCTGAATTATTATATTTGGATTCATTAGACCAACGTGATATTAGTCTTTATATTAATTCACCAGGTGGTTCAGTTGTAGATGGTCTTTCTGTTATTGATACAATGAATTTTATCAAATCAGAAGTTTCAACCATTTGTATGGGTATGGCAGCCTCTATGGGTTCTGTATTATTAAGTAATGGTGCTAAAGGAAAAAGATTTGTCTTGCCACATTCAAGAGTTATGATACATCAGGTGTCAGCTTCCATGGGAGGAACTGTATCTGATATGGAAATTGAATTTGCAGAAACTCAAAGGTGTAAAAAAGATGTTTATGAAATATTAGCAAAAAATACAGGTCATTCTTTTGAAGAAATGGAAAGACTATGTGATAGAAATAATTGGTTTATTGGTAATGAAGCTGTTGTTGAATTACATATTGCTGATAAAGTTATTGAATCTAAAAAATAAAATACATTTTTAATTTGATAAATACAATTCTTTATTGTGTTATAAATAACATAGTTTAGGGTTGTATTTTTTTATTTTAAATGTTAACTTATTCAAATTTGTTTTGTTGTTTTAAAAAAAACTTTTTATATTTAGCGTATAAATTTTAATGAATGTATAAAGTTATTATTATGTACGATAGATTTAAAGCAATTATTAGTAACAAATGTTTTGTTAAAGATAAAAATGGTGTAATATATAAATATATACCATTTAAAAGTCATTTTATTAAAATGACACATTGGGAAATATGTGAAGATAGAAGAGTGCCTTTTAAAGATATGGCGAACTCTTTTGAAAATAAGTGCGCTAAAGTAATAGAGAAAAAGAAGGCTGCAACATTAATTAATGATTATTGGGATAGTATTGAAAGAGAATGGAATTTTGATGGGAAAAAATATAAGGTTCTTTCTTTTGAAGATTATTCAGATGATGTAAAAGATAAATATAATATTAATTATTTTAAGCCACATAACTTTAAATATGATATTTTTAATTTAGAATTTTATATAGGATGGTATCAAGGTAAATTGATATGGTTCATTTATCGTCCATCAATTGATAGATGTTGTATAACTAAATTTATTGGGATTGACAAATGCCCAGGTATTGATATTATTGCTTATACAGGCAAAATACACATTAAACCAATAATTGATTGTGAAACAAATGAGTTCATATAATGTTAATAATAAAGAAAGATAGGTTTATTTATTAAATTATTAATATTTATAATAATAATATAACTTTATTAAATTATAAATATTATGGCATGCGCATGTAAAAGTAGTCACAGAGCAAATACAAATAACATGATTATTAAACGAACACCTATTCGCCATAGTGCTACAGGTAAGAATAGTAATGGTATGAAAAGAATAATTAGAAGAGAATTATTGTAATTTTTTATCAAATTATTTGGTAGTTTAATTTTTTATTTGTATATTTGCATCAGTTAAAAAATATGGGAAGTGATATTAGTCTAAGTAGGTTGCTAATAAAGAATCGTCTTTAGAGCCACGCTAATCACTCCTTCCCATTAATGCAGAGATGATGGAATGGTAGACATGACAGACTTAAAATCTGTTGGGCAGAAATGCTCGTGTGGGTTCGACTCCCATTCTCTGTACTTTGTTTAATTGTTATTATGTTTGTTTGTCCTATGGTGTAATGGTTAGCACTACAGTTTTTGGTTCTGTCAGTTGAGGTTCGAGTCCTCATAGGACAACAATTTTTATTAGGGATGTGTGACCCCGAATTTACGCTTGCGGACTATCCTCTTATGGATGACTGATTACAGCAATGTAATGTACTAAAAAGTAATGATAGGCTGAAACAAGAAATTCTATGAAATAGTTACTTGAAAAGAGATGGTTTATACCATTTTTGGGCGATTTTATTATGTATAATAGATTGATATTCAGAAAGTTACAGACGACATGCTGTTAATGGTATCTATTTTAATGGGATAAACAACACAAGTAAGGGTGGCTTATTTGCCAATGCGCTGTTAATGGTATCTATTTTAATGGGATAAACAACTTTCTATCAAATTTAAATGATATTGATTAGCTGTTAATGGTATCTATTTTAATGGGATAAACAACAAGTAATTAGAGAGTTGTCAAATGGTGGAGTTGCTGATGGTTTCTAATTGAATGGAATAAACAACATGATTATTATGAACCTTTAATTCGCCATTTTAAAGATGATTAATTTTTTTATAAAATAAAATATTATTACTATTAATTTTTCTGATTTTATAATATATTTAAATTAAGTAACAATAAATTTAATTTAAATATATGGAATATATATATAATAGCGATAATATAGAACTTTGTTTAAAAGAAGTAAACAAAGGTGTTGATTTATATTTAACTCTTAATGATAAATATGGTCATTTTGATAAAGAAATCAAAATTGAAAATAGACAAGCGTATGATTTGCTTATAGCTTTAAAATCAATAGAAAATAGAATCAAAAAAGATGAATTTGATTGAAAATTAAATGAAAGAAAATTTTACTTCAACTGAAATATTTCTAATGGCAATAAAAGAATTAGATTGCTATAAATATATTATGAATATTATTCCAAATATAATAAAATCATATAAAATTAAAGAAAAAGATTTTATTTTTGGAATTATAAAACAAATTGATAGTAATTTATATTCTTTGATGCATTTTATTTTAGATTGTTTTAATACCAGTGGAAATTTGACTTATAAAAAATATATTATTAACGAATATCAAAATTGGATTTTAAAAAATGTTATTGATGGCTATTTTGACCACGCTATAATTTTGTCATTTTTAGATGATTATGAAATTCATGGTATTAAGTTTAGAAAGACTTTAGAATATAAGCTGAAAAGTTAAAATGAAAAAAGTTGTCGTATATAATATAAAAAAAGAAGACCATACACAAGAGCCTAATAATTTTTATATTGGTAGTGTTAAAAAAGGTGTAAATCCACTATCCAATCCTTTTCATGTTTGTGGTAAACGTCCATCTTTAAAGAAGATGTCATTTCCAACGATAGAAAAAGCAATTGATGCTTATAGATTATTTTTTAAAGCAAGTTATGGAAAAGATAATGATTTGACAACAGCATTTAATGAAATATATAAACATTATAAAAATGGAGAAGATATATATCTACAATGTAATTGTAACCAATTACAATGTCATGGAGATATTTTAGCAGAAGAATTGCAAAAAAAATTAATAAAAGAAAAATTAAATGATATAAGAAACAGATAAGTTAAATACTACTTATCTGTTTTTTGTTTTTATTAAAAAATGGATTGCTTTTTAAAGAATCTATTATATATTGATATTTTTCGCACGTAGATTTAAATTCAGAAACATTATTATTATCTAAATAAAACCATTCATTTAATTCATTATTTTTCCAAAAATGGTTATGTAACATTTTTTCTAACTTATAAGGATTTGCCGTTTCAAAATAATCAACTATTAATAGTTCATTAGGATTACCAGTTTGTAATTCTTTTTTCCTCTCAGTAATATTCTTTTTCTTTGTTACACCAATTTTATAAAAATTGCTTTCACTATTTTCTCCAATTAAATAAACATATGCCATAAAGATAAATTATTAATTTTTATTAAAAAATAACTTTACTAAATGATTTGTAAATATATTTATTAGAAAGAAAAATAAAATAACAAGCAAATTATTATTTGCTTTTTTTAAAAATACTTTTTAGTAAATAACAATTAGTAAAAACGTACAACTTCCACGAAGTTCTAAAAAGGGAGTTAAACCAAAAGCAGATGAACTTAATTATGGTAATTTAGCCGTTAATTTTTGTGCTGGTGAAGAATTTTTATCAACTAAAAATTCAAATAATGAAGTAGTTATTTTCCCAAGTGAAAATTATATTTCAAAACACCCAATGACAATAAACAATCCAACTATTAATGGAAATGCAAATATTAGTGGTGATACAACTATTAAAGGTAATTTAAACGTTAGTGGTACAACTAAAACAACAGGTCCTAATTATTTTGATGGTCAAACTTATGTAAAGTCAGGAACAAGTTTTGTTACGATAGCTGACTTTGTTAGTACAACAGCACATGCAGATGGCAATGATTATATTACAGGCGGTACAGCTACAGAAAATACTTTACATTTAACAGGTAAAGGTTCAGCAAATGCCAATATTACAGGCGTTGTAACAACAGATAAGGTTGAAGAAAGTGTTAAAGCTAATACATTATGGGAAAAAGGTACAGGTGATAATTCTGCAAAACTCAAAGGAAATAATGGAAAAAGTGATGGTGCTTTTAGCGTAAGTGAAGGTAATGGAACAAATGCAATGGGGGTAGCAAGTCATGCAGAAGGTAATGGAACAACAGCAAAAGGCATAAATTCTCATGCTGAAGGTCAAAATACAAGCGCAAGTGGGAATAGCTCTCATTCCGAAGGAGAAAGTACAATAGCAAGTGGTGATTCTTCTCATGCCGAGGGGTATAGAACAAGTTCCAATGGAGATTATTCACATTCAGAAGGAAATAGCACGATAGCAAGTGGTAATTCTTCCCATGCCGAAGGAAATTCTACACAAGCAAAAGGTGAAAATTCTCATGTAGAAGGACAAAGTACTGTAGCCATTGGTATAAATGCTCATGCAGAAGGTGATAGTACTACTGCAAGTGGCATAAGTTCTCATTCAGAAGGTTATGTAACAAATGCAAATGGTAAGTATTCTCATGCAGAAGGTCAAGTTACAATTGCAAGTAATGAGGCAGAACATGCTTGTGGTAAATTTAACAAATCTAATACTAATCAAATATTCTCAATTGGTATTGGTGGTAGTGTTGCAGATAGAAAAAATGCAATATCAGTAAATACAGATGGTGTTATTAGTAGTGATGTTGTATTAACAAATGGTGCAACATCAATGACAGGTTTAAAAATTAGTGGCGGAGTTGAAGCTACAAGTGGTATGATAGCACCTATTTATTTAAATTCTTCAGATGAAAGACTAAAGAAAAACATTGAAGAAATTTCAAATGATGATATTAATAAAGTGAAAAATATTGATTTAAAATCATTTGAATTTAAATCTGATAATAGTAAGCATTATGGTGTTATTGCACAAGATGTTGAAAATGTTGGCTTATCTGAATTAGTTGCAACAGATGTTAAGGGTATTAAGTCTGTAGACTATATGTCTTTATTGATTTTAAAGATTGCTGAATTGGAAAATGAAATAAAGAATTTAAAAGACAATATTAAAAAATAATATAATAATAATAATAATTGCCGTAAATCCCACAAGTCTTTAGCTTGTGGGATGTAAGGAACTATTTTTTTCTAAAAAATATATTATTTTTTTGTATAATTAAATATTATTTGTATCTTTGTAAACGAGATGGGAAAGATTCATAAGTCATATAGGTTCAGACTGTACCCGAATAAGGGGCAAATCGAGTTGATGGCAAAGCATTTTGGTTGTTCTCGCTATGTGTACAATTTCTTTCTCAATGAGCGCATAGAACAGTATAAGCTCACTGGTAAGAGCGGCAATTACTACGAACAGGCAAAATCTCTTACCGAAATGAAGAAGCAGGAAGAAACCGCATGGCTTAATGAAGTAAACTCTCAGACGTTACAGTTTGCTCTTCGCTCAGTTGATACAGCCTATAAAAATTTCTTTCAGAAACTTACTAAGTTTCCAAAGTTTAAATCTAAACATTCTAAGAATAGTTTCACTGTACCACAATCTGCATCCATAGCTGGAGGCAGACTTTTTATACGTAAGTTCAAAGAGGGTATTAAATGCCGTGTACACCGTGAAATTAAAGGTAAAATTGGTAAGGTAACTATTACTAAGACACCAAGTGGAAAATATTTCGTTTCCGTATTCACGGAAGAAGAATACATCACACCGATTGAAAAATCAGGAAAGTCCATAGGTGTTGACTTAGGTTTGAAGAATTTGCTTATCACTTCTGAAGGAGAAGCTTTTAAAAATAACCGATACACACAAAAATATGAATGCAAGCTTGCAAAGGCGCAGCGACATCTTTCACGTAAAGTTAAAGGTAGCAGAGGGTTTGAAAGACAAAAACTCAAAGTTACCAGACTTCATGAGAAGATTAGCAACAGCTGTGCTGATTACTTGCACAAATGTTCAATTTCTCTTATACGTAGGTATGATACTATTTGTATTGAAGATTTGAATGTTAAAGGAATGACAAAGAATCATAGCCTTGCTAAGTCTGTCACTGATGCAAGTTGGGGTACTTTCGTTAACATGCTTACCTATAAGGCGGAATGGAATGAAAAGAAAGTTGTGAAGATAGACCGTTTCTTCCCATCTTCACAAGCTTGTAGTGTCTGTGGGTATGTCAACAAAGATGTAAAGAAATTATCCGTTAGAGAGTGGGAATGTCCAGTTTGTCACGCACATCATGACCGTGATGTTAATGCTGCAATCAACATTCTTCGTATCGGATTAAATAATATATCGGCAGGAACTGTCGATTACACGGGGGGAGAGGAAGTAAGAGCTAACCTTTTGGAAAGCCATTCTTCTATGAAACCCGAAACACATAATTTTTAAAAAAAAGTGTAGTTCATGATTTGTGCGCATGATTTATTTACCAACGCAAAAGTAGACAATGGTTTTCCAATAGGAGGGATTTTAAAAGGATATAAAGGTTTATGGAAATGTCAAGAATGTGATGAAGAACAATTATATAATTTAGGTGTTAGAGTTTTTGATTGTAGAATCTTTTGGGATGATAACTGTTGGAGAGGCTGTCATGGCTTAGCTAATTTCAGAGTTACATTTAATACATTAGAAGATTTATGTAAGCATTTTGATGATTTGGGTAAAGGAGATTCAATTTATAGAGTTATTTTAGAAAAAGATAATAATAATGGTGAATCAAAATTTAGAACTCAATCAGTAGGTTTGTGTGCTAAACATCCTAATTTATGGACTTTATTGATTAGATATAAGACTAAGAATTGGCTTAATGATGATGGTATGGTAGATAACAATATTGATGATTTAGTTGCTCGTGGTTATAATTTTGCTAAATTAATGGCATGGGAAAGACCAAATAAAGAATATAATGTACCACCACCTAATTTTAGTTTAGATAGTATATCACAATATAGTGGGTTTAGTATAAAGAGTAATGCAGCAAATGGTGTCACACTAAATGGAGAAAAGCATGAGTCAAATCCGAATCCAACAACTTGGGAAATGCTTACTAATAAAGATTATGTTTATTTTTTAGATTATGCTAATCTATATATTGGAAATGATAGGTGCTTAAACTTCAAAGAAATTTATGATAAATTTGATATAGATTATAAAGAAAATAATTTAGTAACAAACGAAATGGCTATTGAAAGTGATTTAGGTGCTAAATTATATGAAGTACCAACAAAATCAAAATTAAAAGAAAATCCTAAAATAGTAATTAATAATGAAGAAAAATATAAAGATAATCAATTAGTGTTCGGTTCAGATATTTCATACAATGAATAAAAAAATAATCCTTCTAATAAAAAAGTTAGAAGGATTTTTTGTTTTTTATAAAAATTATTTGTATATTTGATTTATTAAATATATTTGTAAATTTTATGGTTTTAAAATATAAAGATATACCTAATATGTTTGTTGTAGATGGTGAACCTAGTGAGGTTACTGAAATACGTGCAAAGATATTAGATAAATTTAAAGATTTGGTTTTTGAAGAAGAGCCACATATATATTATTTAAAAAATGATAAAAACAAAAAATTCAAGTCTGTAACAACAAGATTAGGTGAATTTGAGGATGAGTTTAAATCTGAAGAATGTGCTGAAAGATATGCTGAAAAACATGGAAAAACAAAGGAGTATTGGCTTGATGAATGGAAGTTTAAAAATTTAGTTGCCACTACTACAGGTTCAATGGTACATGAATATGGAGAATCTTTGGGAAATATGCTAAATGGTAATTATGCAGGTATAACTTCTGCAAATATGCCTAAGTTTATTAAAGATAAAAAATGGCTTATACCAACAAGACCTAAAGAACATGCAATATTATCTTTCTTTAAAGATTTAAATAAGAATTTACATTTTGTACTCGCTGAAGCCAAAATGTACACTGAGGGGTTAAAAGAAGATTTGGCAGGTACTGCTGATATTCTTTTCTATTATAAAGACCCTAATAATGATGAAAAGAGTGGTCTTTGTATTTTTGACTATAAAACAAATGCAGAAATTAGAAAGAATTTTGCACGTGAGAATGGTCAAATGCTATTACCACCTTTTGTAGATTATTATAAAGAACCTGAATCAATTTATACACTTCAATTATCGACTTATGCAATTCCTTTACAAGATTTAGGTTTTAAGATAATTGCAAGAAGATTGGTATGGTTAAAGGATAATGGTACTTATGAAATTATACCATTAAAAGATGAAAGTAATCGTTTAAGAAAAATATTATAAATTATGGTAAAGGTTGATGCGTTTCTTCAAGTATTAGTCATTGTAGCAGTTTTTGTTAATTTATTTTATGTCTTTACGGATAAGTTCTTTAACAAGAAAAATAGTGAACGTTATGATGAAGATTTACATACGTTGGCTTTAGGCTCACAACTAAGTGCAATAATTATTTTAATGACTTATAGTATATTATATTTCATGTTTGATTTTAAATGGTAAAGAAAAATATATATACGTGTTTAATCAATGTGATTTTGAGAAGATATGCTTATTAAATGGCTATAATGATGATTCTTTATCAACAGATAAAGAAATATACGACAACTTTGCCTTTATAAGCATTTTAGGGACTTCTGAAAGCCTTAAATATGCAGGTGAAGAAGATAATAGTCACTTATTTAAAAAGCCCAACAGAAGCGTTTTAAACGTTGAATTTGACGATGTAGATTCTGATACTAATATTGATGGTTATTGTTTCAAAGCAATTAGTCAAGAACAAGCTGATGAGATATTTGACTTTATAGAAAATAATATTGGTAAAACGTTTTTAATACATTGTAGAGCAGGAGAATCACGTTCAGCTGCTATTGGTCAATTCATTAAAGAAATTCATAGCGATATATATTCTGAAAATAAAGATGATTGGAAAACATACAATCATTGTGTTTACAGGAAATTATATCGTTCATTTTATAATAAAAACGAATTATTTGTATAAACATGATTTCAAATGTAAAAGATATTTGTAAAGAAATTATTTGGTATTCATCAAAAGATGAAAATGGAAGATATAGAATACCAATTGCATTAGATTTCGACTACACATGTACCAAAAAGAGTTCATGGCTTGACGGTACATGGGAGGGAAATCCTTTTTGCTTTGAAACATTGAAAAAATGGAGTAAATTAGGTTGTGTATTCATACTTGACACAATGAGAGGTGAAAAGAATATACAACCTGCTATAGAGTGGTTAATAAATAATGGTATAGAATTATATGGAATCAATCACAACCCCGACCAAGGTATGACGGTCGATTGTTCTAATAAGATTTGGGCAGTTTTCTCTATAGATGATAGAAATGTTGGTACTTTTTTAATACGTGAGAGGGATGAAAGACCGTACATTGATTGGGTTGCTATGGACGCTAATTTAACACCAATCCTTGAAGAAATTTGTGAAAAATTGCCTAAATTTGAAAAAGAAGTTATTGAATTAAAAAATAAAGTTTATGCTAAGTGAAACGAAACATAATATTGCCGATTTAATTCTTGCTGCGATAATGGCTTTAATTCTATTATCCACGTTAGTTTTTATCGTGCTAAAAACAATTTTATATATATGGTAGAATATATTTTTAAAAAACCTTATAAGTGTAATTTTGGAACATTAAAGGAAGGTGCTTCAATAAGGATTGAAATGTATAATCACATACCAATTGTTTATTATGATGGTGGTATGGTAAATAGTGGGTATGCTGATATTTTATTAAATATTATAAATACGCCATCTTTACATGATGAATATCTTTATGATAGAGAAATAATCAAGAATAAAGTATAATTTATGAAATATAATTTAGAAAGTTTTATAGAAAAGTGTTCTGACAAGAAGAAAGAAACAAAAACTTATAATGTTTATTTCATAGCTGACACTCATATTAATCATAAAAGTATCTTACATTATCAGCCCAATAGAATACATGATTTGCATTTAAAAGGAGAAGATGACGTTGATGGTATGGATGAGTACATATATAATATGTGGGACGATATGGTAAAGCGTGGCGACCATGTTTATTTACTTGGTGATGTTTTCTTAGGCAATCAAGATGGTGCAAGAAAGTGCATACAACGTTTAAAGAAAAAAGGTGCTAATTTGCATTTAATTGTCGGAAACCATGATAGAAACATACCACAATTTTATACTCAGTTTGCAAGCATTGATTATATTAAATCAGTAACATTTAAAAAATCTTTTTTTACTTTTTTAGATGAAGATTTTATGGTTTGCTTATGCCATTATCCTATGATTTCATGGATTAATAAGAGTAAAGGTGCTGCATTGGTTTATGGTCATGTACATTCAGATTATCCATTTTTAGATGAAGAAACGGATGATTTAATGGTTAATGTTGGTTTTGATGCACCCTTATCTAATTATAAGTTAATTTCTCTTGAACAATTATGGAAATATTTTAAAGATAAAAGAGGAGATTTGACTGCAAATGAATATGTAAATAAAATTAGAGAAAAAAATCCTAAATTTGTTGGCTAATTAAAAAAATATTATTATATTTGGTGTATTAAATTTTAAATAGAATAAATAGTTATGAAGACAAAGTTTTATCATCTGTTTGCAGATGGAGTTGATTCTAAAGGTGTTAAGCATACTGTAATGGTTGTTGGCAAGTTTACTCAAAGTTATGTGAAGTCACCTGTTATAGAAAATGTAAAGGTAGAAGTAAAGCCAAATTCATTTGTTAAGGGTGAATTAAATTTTAAACGCAAGCAACTTCATAGGTCACTTACTGTTGGTGTTGCAATTTGTAACCCTGCTGATAAGTTTGATGAGGAAATTGGAATTAAACTTGCAAAGAAGCGAATCGAAAAAGGTGAAGATTCAGGTACTGTTGAAACAAATGATGTTACAATGTTAACAAAAGATTTGATTCTTGCAGAATTGCAGTGTAAATTGGATTTTATTACTAAAAATATTGATAAGTACATTAGTCAATAATTTTTAAAAGGATTAATAAACGGATTTACTTTTCAGTATTTCCGTTTTTTTTTATATTATATGAGTAAGAGATATTTTTCACAACATAAATGGAATAAAGATTCTTTATTAAAATTTTTATCATTTCATTTAATAGAGGATGTTGATTATAAAATTTTATTAATTGATAACAATGAAGTATATATTAACGTTTTAACTTATAAAGCGTCACATGCATTATTTGGTAAAAATGGCATGAATAAACCTCTTTGTTGGGCAACTCACCCATATATGTGGGGTTATAGCTTACAAATAAAAAGTTATACCAATAGAAAACATATTTTTTATTTTAATTTTAATTTAGATAAGGATGATGAATTAGCTAAATTATCATTTGCTTATGGTTTGATTAAACCTTATTTAAAAACATGGATTGTTTGTGTTACTTCTAATCATAATGAAATTTGGTGTGATTTAGAATGGATTGAAAAAATACCTTTGTTAAATCAATTATTTAAAAAAGCAGAAGAACCCAAAGATAAAAATGATTACCCCAAAATTAAAAGAGAAATTATTTTTAATATTGAGAACACCATAGATAAAGAACATATGTTTGGTAAAAAAAAGATAAATTAATTAATTATTATTTTGTTTTTTTAAGAAAAAATTATATATTTGCGTTAAGTTTATTAAAATAATAATATGTCAGAAAGAAAAGATTATTATAAAATTTTAGGTGTTGATAAAAATGCAACAACTGATGAAATAAAAAAAGCATATCGAAAATTAGCAATAAAATATCACCCTGATAAAAATCAAGGTGATGAAAATGCTGCAAATATGTTTAAAGATATAACAGAGGCATACTCTGTACTTTCTGACGAAGATAAACGAAATAAATATGATAATCCATCATCTAATTTTGATTCATCATTTTTTAGTGATGTAAATATGGATGAAATATTACGTCATTTTGGTTTTGGTGGTGGTTTTGGGTCTTTTAATGATTTTAATAGCCAACCCAAATATAAAGGCAGAAGCATAAAAATAACAATTAAATTAACTTTAAATGACGTTTTAAATGGCTGTCATAAAAAGATTAGATATAAATGTTTAGTGCCATGTGAAGATTGTAAAGGTAATGGTGCTGTTGGTACTGTTAATTTAGAACGTTGTGTAGAATGCGGTGGTACAGGTCAAATATATAGGCAAGAAGGTAATATGCAAATATTTACCACTTGTCCCAAATGTGGTGGTAAAGGTCAATTTATCAAAAACCCTTGCAAAAAATGTAATGGTACTGGTGTTATTCAGTCTTATAATGAAATCGAGTTTGATGTACCTAAAGGTGTTAGTGAAGGAGAGCAATTAATTATTAATGGTAAAGGCAATGCTTGTGGTCTTAATTTAGGTTCAAATGGAGATTTAATAATAGTTTTTACCATTGAGGAAAATGATGGTAAATTTTATCCAAATAATAAAGATTAATATTTGAAATTAAGTTATCTGTTATTGATGCTATTATTGGTTGTGAAAGAGAATTTAAAACAATAGATAATAAAAAGAAAAGTAAACAACAAAAAAAAATAATAGAACTATAAATTATGGTTATACAAAGTAAGTACACAAAGATATTCCACTCAAAGGATTTAACTCGTCAGAAATATGATGAGTTATATAACTTTGCTATACTTATTCAAAACCATAAGAATATTGTATCACGATATGTAAATGAAAACTTATTGTACTACCTTGAATGCAATAAATTCCAATTCGTAAAAGAAATGATAAGAAAATTCAAAGGTTCTGTATCAAGTTCATTTTATGAGCAAATTTACACACAAGTATTCATTTGCTATCAAAATAAATTCAATAATATACAACGTAGACTTGTTTTTAAAGTGACCATAGTCAAAGGTTTTGAATATTATAAGCGTGACACAAAGAAGTATAAGAAAGGTGAGTTGAAAAAAGTAATTCTTGAAAAGAAACACACACCTTTATCCAATTGTCTAACTTACCTTGCAAGATATGGAAATGAAAACACAATTGCTTATATCAAATCTAATATTGATAAATGTGATATTAACAAACGTGAGTTCTATAACAACATACTAAGATGCTGCGAGAAGTATGGATTTGAACGTTTATATAAACTTGCTTTGTCAAAGAGGAAACGTATTATTGACAAATATGCTAACAATCCAATAGAGTTCAGGTCATTAACCTTTAGTGGGAGATGTAGAAAGAAAAAAATAATTGATTATAATCATAGATTTGGTTCAGTTATTAATTCATTCATAACTCTTAGTGGATTCAACCGAAAATCATTTGATATACCAGTAACCTTTAACAAAGGTTGGCACGGCAATATGAAGGATTATAGAAAGAGCAATCCTGATTATGAATATACTCTTACCTTTAATGAAAAGAAGCATCAAGTGAGTGTGAAGATATGCAAAGATGGTGAAAGGTATATTCCTGAGCCAAATGGTAAGACTATTGGAATAGATGTTAATTGTAAACATAACTTGTTTAGTCTATCAAATGAAACCACATACGATTATGATAGAAAGTTGGTTAATGATTTTTGCAAGTTGTCTCTTGAAATTGACAGACTGAAAGAAGATAGAAGTTATGTGATTGGCAAACGTAAACAACTTAAACTTAACAAGTTAAAAGAAAAGATTATTAAGAATGAACAGCAAACTATAGCGACAATGTGTAAAACACTGCAATCACAATGTGTTGGTCACATTGTAATGGAAAATCTTAATGATGGATTTGGTAAGTGTTACGTTAAAGATGGTGATAATGAAGATATAAACTACAATAGGAAGGTTAAATTTCTTAGTTTAAGTAGTTTGAAACAAGAGGTTGAACATATTGCAAGGAAGTATGATATTGCAGTATCAACAGTTCAAGCAAGTTATACATCAAAGATGTGTCCTATATGTGGATGTATTGAAGATGGTAACAGACCAAACCAATAAACGTTTGAGTGCATTGAATGTGGGCATAAAGATAATGCTGATTTCAATGCAGCAAAGAATATACGAGATAGAGTACTTGTAACCGTGTTACGAGATAAACTCTTAAAACAATTGGATAATGGTGCTTTTGAGCCAAGACCACTTAGTCGTGATAAGGTGAAAGAAGTATTATTATCGTTTCGGAGAAGCCTACCAAAAGTAGGAAGTGAATGTATAGAAAGTAGTAATACTACTTTTGACTATATTTAATTCTTCGACTGCCATATAGAGGTAGTAATACTCGTGGTGATATGATAGGAGTTGTGAATTTAATAATGCCTAAAAATATTACTAATGAAGAGAAAGAATTACTTCTTAAATTAAAAGAAAAAGAAAATTTTAAATAAATGGAAGATTTATATTATTCAGATGGTCCTATAGTTTTAGATGAAGAAGAAATTGTAGAAGACAAAAAATTTTTCCTTAATAAAATAAATAAAAACGATGAAAAGGAAAAGAAGTCTTTTACTCAATATGTAATAAAAGATGGAAATTATGTACCAATGGAATCAACGGTACAAAAATTACCATCAGGTTTTTATAAACCTGACATTAATCATTTTAATGGTGAAATTTATGCTGCTCCAAAGAAAATTGTTATGCCTAAACTATATGATTTGCCAAATGGATTGTATCAGGAAATGCTTAATGACATAAAACATTTTTGGGAATCAGAAGATAAATATCGAAAATTTGGTAATGTATTTAAAAGAAATATTTTACTTTATTCATTACCAGGAAATGGAAAAACAAGTTTGATTCAACAGATTTGCCAACAAGTAATTAATGAATTTGATGGACTTGTTTTTTGCATTGATGATGAAATTGCATTAGAAACTTATCCTAAGTTAATGCAACGTGTTAGACAAGTTGAATCTAAGAGAAAAATTGTCACTATTATTGAGGATTTTGAGAGATTAATCCAAAAAGATTCATTATCTTCTTTGCTTTTACAAATACTTGATGGTTCAGAACAATTTGATGGAGTGTTAACTGTTGCGACAACAAATTATCCGCATAGAATTAATCAACAATATACAGCAAGACCAAGTAGGTTTAATATTATTAAGGAATACAAAAAGCCTGATAAAGAAGTTAGAAAGTTTTATATCACTAACAAACTTAAAGATGCTGGTTTTGAGATTGATGAAAAAATGGGAGACACTATTAATCGTTATGTTGAAAAAACAGAGGGTTATACTTTTGATTTTGTAAAGGAAGTTATCGAAGCTATGTATATAGGTGGTTTAAGTGAAGAAGATGCGTTTAATAGAATAAATGAAGCAATTGAAAGTAAAGGAAATTATAAAACCACTGAAGATAATTTTAATAAGTTAGGCTTTTAATGGTAACTTATATTAAAGATATTGATTTATTTGACCATGTTTCAGAATATGATGCTATTATTATTGGTGTTAATACGTGTTATAGTATGAGACATGGTTTTCAACGTAAAGTTTCTCTTTATTATCCATATGTTTATGATGCTAATATAAAAACTAAGTATGGTGACGCTAATAAATTGGGTACTGTTATAAAATGTGAAGAAGAAAATAACCCTACATTTTTATTATGCTTTATAAATAACGGTTTAAATACACGGACTGATTTAAAAACTGACTTTTTGTCATATGAATCACTTGAAAACTGTTTAAAAATCATTAATGTTTTGTATAAAGGTAAGCATTTGGCATCAACTTTGCTTGGTAGTAGTAAGTTTGATGGTAATGGTGATAAATCTAAAATTAAATGTATGTTTGAAGAACATTTAAAAGATTTAGACATTACTGTTTATGATTATGAGCAAAAGAGTAGAGACCAAATGGTAATAGAAGAACGATTAAAAGAGTTTGAGGCTAAGAAAAAAGACCCCAAACTTTATTATAAAATGGTTAGAGAGAGAAAAGAAAGAATACGAAAACTTAAAGAACTTAATGGTAGAGCAGGTGAATAATAAGTTTATAATATATTTTATTTATGATTAAAAATATTACATTAACTAAGGAACATTTAAAGTTAATACCTTTTTTTTATGAGCAAGAAGAAGGAGACAATAAAATTGTATTTGATAAGACACATTTATATAATATAGGTTCACATCTTTTAGAAGATTTAGCAATGATTCTTGGTTATAGCGATTCCTTTATTAAGGGTACTGAAGAAGATTCTGATGGTAAAGCATTCCCTGATGATATTGAAAATCACTTATTAGATGTACATAATTATATAGTTGATAATTTCTTCTATATTGAATCTTTAATTCATTTTTATGTTACTAAAGGTGGGTTAACTGAAGGTACTTATAAATGTAAGACAAATGAATTAATATGGTCAAAAACATAAAATAATTGATAATATTATCATTTTTACACTATAATATTTGGTGGTTTAAAAAAAATGTGTTATATTTGGAACGTTTGAATAAAAAATAATAAATATTAATGTCTAAAATTAAAAACAATTTTCAGAAACCTATGTTTCGTATTAATGATGAAATACGAGCTGATAGGGTTAGAATTGTAGGGGATGGCATTGAAAGCTGTCTTTTAACTTTAAATGAAGCTAAAAAAATAGCAAAAGAAAAAAACTTAGATTTAATTGAAATAAATCATAATTTAGAAATACCAATTGTTAAGGTTGCGAATTATGATAAATTTATTTATGATTTAAAGAAAAATGCTAAGAAAAATAAACAGCATACTAAATCATTAAAAGAAATACAATTAAGTGTAAATATAGCTTCACATGACATTGAAACTAAAGTAAAACAAGCAAAAAGATTTATTGAAGATGGAAGTAAAGTAAAGGTTGTATTAACTATGAGGGGTCGTGAATTAACGAGACGTGATGAAAATAAAAAATCACTTCTTGAATTTATAACTCTTTTAGATGGCATTGCAGTCCCTGAAAATATGCCAAAGGATGAAGGTAATAAAACAGTAGTAATTTTAAAGAAAAAAGGTTAAACAATGATTGTAAATTTAAAAAATAATAATAAGTATTTTGAAAGAACAGACACCCTTGTTAAGTATTATAAGGATATTAGAGGACTTAATAGTGGTTTGAGTGCTGATGAAGAAAAAAAGTTTTTTAAACTTTACAAATATGGTAATGATGAAGAAAGAAAATATGCAAAAAAGGTGATTATTGAATCAAATCAGAAATTCGTAGTTTCTGTGGCACGATATTACGCTAACAATAATAATATTATGGATATTATTAATGAAGGTAATATTGGTTTATTGAAAGCAATTGATGCATATGATGAAAATTTCGTTGCTCATGGCAAAAGTGTTAAATTTACTACGTTTGCAGTTCATTATATTAGAAGGGAGATTAATGAATATCGAATTAATGTTGATTCTATGATTAAAAAGAACAACATAGCTAAAACTTATCATATATTGTCACAAGCAAGAAATAAATTCTTACAGGATAATGGAAGACAACCAACATCTGATGAATTAAAAGATTTTGTAAATAAAGTATATGGTTTGAATTTAAAAAAGAGTATTGATGTTTTAGATTTAAAATTTTCAAGAATTGATGATGTCAATAATGATGAGAATGAGAATAACCTTGGTACTTTATACACTTTTAATGCTTATAGCTCAAATAATAATAATTTTGAAAATGTAGAGGCTAACGAATATAATAAAGCTAAAGTTGCTTCTTTGTTAAATGTTTTAACACCACGTGAGCAAGAAATCATTAAAATGAGTTTTGGTATTGGTGAAATACGAGAGTTAACAAGTGAAGAAATATCTGAAAAATTAGATATAACAAGCGAAAGAGTTAGACAGCTTAAAAACTCTATTATGGAGAAACTTAGAAGAGAGTTTAAAAAAACAATTAATGAGAGAATTTAATTAATACAATTATGGGAATAAGTGATAGCACTTATTCCCATTTATTTTAGACTTGTTTATCTATAATTCTACGTGCAATAGTTGCTTCTTTCTTTTTAAGTTTATAAGGTGTACCACTATCATTTTTTACATGCTTTATCTTTTTTCTTAATTTAGATTGCGCACCTTCAGGTGTTAAATTAGGGTACATTTCTCTTGCAACAGCAGCTACATTGATAACATCATTATTTAACTTTTGAGCAATACCTTCGGCATCACCATTAGTTAAACTAGGATTTTCTTCTCTTTCTTTTTTATCATTAAAATCAACTCGATGACCATCCTTTGTTTTAATTGCGTTTTTCCTTATGCCATCACTTTCAAAAAGTTCATTTTTAAAATATTTACTTATTTCTTCATTGATAATTCTTTTAATATTCATCTTTACTAAGCATTTTATATATATAATAAATAGTTAAAATACTTTAAATTTGTACGTTTATTGAGAAATAATAGGTGCTTTATTTTTTACTTTAAAATAAAATTATTATATTTGATTATGTAGTTGTTTAAATAATAATTTTTAGTTTTTAAGGATATGAATGATTTTTTGAAGTGCGTAGATTTAAACGAAGTTGCTTATACTGAAAATGGTGCTTTATCAAATAAAACAACAGGTAGTGTTATGACTGACCAATTTGGTAAAGCAGGTAATTATAGAGGTAGAAGTATTACAGAAGTTTTTAAGGACCAATATGAACTTTGGAATGAAGATAGTGAGAAGGCTCTACGTTTCCCATTTTATCTTCGTATGGTTACACGTAAGACAAAGATTAATAATGAGAATGTTACAGACAAAGTACAAAAGGGTCAAGGCGCAAGAGATGAATCATTTAAGCGTCTACTATGGCTTGCAGCTTATCAACCTGATGTTTTTTATAAAAATATTTGGTTGTTGCCAATTATCGGCTCTTGGAAAGATATTTGGACGCTTCTATATTATGATGTAATTTTTGAAGTTTATGTGCTGAAGAAGGATATTATGTTTGAACTTATCAATCAAGGTCTTCTTTCAGATATGCATGTTAATCTTGTTAAAAAGTTTATGCCACGAATTAAGACTAATTCTAAGTGTAAAACTTCTTGGACAAATTTGACTAATAAGTTTGCTAAAGAGTTTGCTAATTATAATAAAATGTCTTATGTGGATTATAATCACTTGAAGACATCTGGTACAGCACATGATTTTCAAAAGATTATTTGCGCAAGACGTTATGATGATTTAGAGTGGAGTAAAATCCCTGGCAGAGCATTGAATTTACTTGTTAGTGGCAAATTCCTTAATAACCATAACCTTGTGGAAAATTATACTGAATGGGTTTTAAAACAGCCTACAGCTAAGTTTACAGGTTATGTGTATGAACTAGCTAAGCAGGTTAGAATGCAAATGCAATTAAGAGACAGAGAACTATTCCTTCCTTTATACAAAAAAGTTACCTTTGATAAGCAATTTGCTGAATTGATTAATAAGGCAAAAGAAGATGATAAGATAACAGGTAATGTTTGGTGTGCCATTGATACATCAGCTTCTATGAATCGTCTTGTTGTTGGGGATATAACTGCTTATGATATTTGTACATCATTAGGTGTATTTTTCTCAACATTAAATGAAGGTGCTTTCCATAAAAATGTAATCATGTTTGATAATGTCTCTAAAGTAAAAAAATTGAATGGTAACTTTTCAGATATGCTTTTAGAGTTAAGGGAAAATGAAATTGCATGGGGAAGTACTAATTTTCAAAGCGTTGTAGATGAAATTGTACGTATTAGAAAAGAGAATCCTCACATTTCACTTGAAGACTATCCTAAGACATTGTTAGTAGTATCTGATATGCAATTTAATGCTACAGGGAGTGGTAATACTAATTATGAAGAAGCTAAAAATAAGCTAAAGGAAGTTTTTCCTGAAGATTGGATTAATGACTTCAAGTTCATTTGGTGGAATTGCATATCAAGCAATAAAGATTTCCCTGCAACTATTGATGACAGTGGCTGCTATATGTTAAGTGGCTTTGATGGTTCTATAGTATCAATGATTTGTGGTGAAGAGGCTGAAATGAATGAGAAAATTAATAAAACAGCATTATCTATGGAAGATGTAATAAACTCTGCTCTTAATCAAGAAGTGTTGAATTATATAAAGCTATAGTTTAATTGCGATGATTATAACAAAAGATAACCTATATATTGTATAGGTTATCTTTTTTTAATTAATTAACATATTACATTAATGTTATTATTAAAAAGATATGTATATTTGAAATATAATAATTAAAAAATGTCCTATGCTTCTATTTTTTAAAAGAAAAAGAAGAAAAAATAAAAGTAAAAAATTAAATGCTTATAAAAATAAGTATAAGTTTGGTTTAACAATCCATGAATATGGAAGATTTATAAATAAATTTATTAAAAATACTAACAGAGTAAAAATTAGTTATTAATTAATAAAACATATAAAAGAATAATGGAAATCTTAGATGAATTAAAATGGAGAGGTTTTATCTCTCAAACAAGTGGAAATTTAGTAGAATTGTTTAGTAACCCTATAACTTTTTATTTGGGTATAGACCCTACAGCAGATTCTCTTGGTGTTCATCATATTGTTGGGTTAATGGCTTCAAAGATATTACAACGTTATGGTCACAAACCTATAATACTTGTTGGTGGTGCTACTTGTGCGATTGGAGACCCATCAGGCAAGAGTGAAGAACGTAAATCAATATCAATGTTTGACGTTTATCATAATGTTGATTCAGTTCAAGAGCAAATTTCCAAAATAATAGATTTTGACTCAACTGATGATAATTGCGCTGTAATGGTGAATAATTATGATTGGATGAAAGATTATAGCTTTTTGGATTTTATGCGTAATGTTGGTAAGAAAATCACTGTTAATTATCTTATGGCAAAAGATAATGTTAAAAAGCGTCTTGAACGTGATGGTAATGGTATTTCTTGTCAAGAATTTATATATGGCTTAATGCAAGGTTATGATTTTGTTCATTTGTTTAATCAATTTGGTTGCAAATTACAAATAGGTGGTACTGATAACCTTGGAAACATTATCACGGGTATTGATTTGCTACGAAAAATGTATTGTTGTAAGGATGCTTGTGGTTTAACTTGGGACTTAATTACAACAGCAGATGGTCGTAAATTTGGTAAAACTGAAGGAAATACAGTTTGGCTTGATTCTAAGAAAACAAGCCCTTATGAGTTCATGCAATTTTGGGTTAATCAGTCTGATATTGATGCTGAACGTTTTTCTAAAATGTTTTTAGTTGATAGGTCAGTGGATGAAATTAAAGAACTTATCAAAGAACATAAGGAACACCCCGAAAGACGTTTACTTCAAAAAACTCTTGCGCATGACATTACAATTATGGTTCATGGAGAGGATGCTTTTAACAAAGCTGTTTCAGCTTCAAATATATTATTCGGTAAATCTACTTCGGAAGAGTTAAGTTCACTTGATAACGATACATTTAATTCAATTATGAAGGATGTACCACGTGTTAAGGTTACTGTTGAAGTATTAGATTGCACAACAATGGTTAATTTTCTTTCAGATAATGTTAAACTTGGTTCAAGAACAGAAGTTAGAAAATTAATTAAAAATGGTGCAATTTCTATCAATAAAGAAAAAATTAGCGATGCCAATGAAATTGTTGGTCATAATAAATTTTTGGATAATGGTACTATGCTTATTCAAAAAGGTAAGAAAAAGCACGTACTTGTCGTAAATGAATAAAATTTTATGAGAAATATTATAATTATTTCAGTGCTAATTGTAGTTTTTTCTATTTGTTATTTTTTATCAAATTTGATAAAGCTAAAAATGATTAAAGCAAAGTATGAACATGAATTAAAAATTAAATTACTTGAAGAAGAAAATAAGCATGAAAAAGAATGATGATAAATATGCTAAGTATTACAATAATTTAGTTAATAGCTTGGCTTCTTATGTAAAAGAAAACCATTTGAAATCAATGGTTATGGGTATTAGTGGAGGTATTGATTCAACAGTAGTTGCTTCTGTTGCACAAGATGTTAGTAAGTTGTTGAATATTCCTTTTATTGGTTTATCATTACCTTGTGACACGAACAAAGAAGATGAAAATAATTCTGCCAATTTGGCAGGTAAAATGTGCAGCATATATCGTGTAATTAACATACAAAATTTATATGAGGCACAAAGTAAATTATTTAATGATGAAACAACCAATGAAACAAACGTTATTGCAGAAGGTAATATAAAGGCACGTATTAGGTATTCTTTATTGCATCATTATTCTTCATTATATAATGGTATTGTTCTTGACACTGATAATTTAACTGAGCATTATTTAGGTTTTTTTACCATTGGTGGAGATGTTGGAGAGATAACCCCAATTGGTAATCTATGGAAAACAGAAGTGTATGAGTTGGCAAAATGGCTTAGCGTCCATAAGAAAGAACATTATGACGCATTTAAGCATGCTATTGATATAACACCGACAGATGGAAATGGAACATCAGTTTCAGACCTTGACCAAATTGCCCCAGATTTAACTTATAATGATGTTGATGTCATTTTAAAAAAATGGATTCATTTACCTCTTAAAACTAAGTTAGATATTTTAAATGGTAAAGTTAAAAAGAAATTTTATCTAATATTAACAAAAAAATATGATAAAAAACTTATTGATGGCATTTTTTGGAGAAACGTTAAAACTGAGTTTAAACGAAAAAAATTACCAATGGTGATTAATGGCTACAATAATACAATTTCATAATAACAATAATATCCAACTATAGTTAAAAAATAGTTGGATATTATTTTGTTTTTAAAAAAAATTAATATAAATTTGTATTATTAAAATAAAAATAATGAATATAGATGAAATAAAATCTATCATTTCTAATTCTCAGAAATCAAATGATGAATTTAGTCTTAATGATATATCCAATATTAGTCAAAAAGTTAAATTCACTTTGGAAATGGATAGAGAAAAGCAAATTTACTTTTATCAAATCACAAAATATGATTTAGAAAATTCCTCACTTATAAAAGAGGATATTGAAAAATTAGTAAAAGAGGGATGGAGGTATAATAATGATAAAGATATATTTTTTAAAAACGTTTAAATAAAATTAATTATGGCAGTAAATGTAAATATTGTTGGAAGATTAGGCAGGGATGCCGAACTTGTAAATGGGCAAAAAGGACAATTTTTGTCTTTTAGTTTAGCAACTGATGAATTTAAAAATGGTAATAGAGGCACTACTTGGCTTAGAGTCAATTATAACAATACAAGAATGTTAGAATGGCTTAAAAAGGGTAAGATGGTCAATGTTATTGGAAAAGAGACTGTTAGCTCATATCAAGACAAAAATGGTCAAACACAAGTTAGTAGAGATGTTAACGCTGATAGTGTAGAATTTGTTAATATTGGTAGTGGGCAAACACAAAGTGATAGTTCAAATACTCAACAAACAAATCATACAACAAATGAAACAATCGCTTCAGCACCAATAACAACTGGTAATTTAACACCACCTCAAAATGCTATGGCAAATAGTGCTGTTGTTGATGATGATTTACCATTCTAATAGATATAAAATAAGGATAAACATTAATATTGTTTACCCTTATTTTTTTTATTTTTCAAATTTAAATGAATTTAGTCTGTTAAGCCACCCATTAATAAATCTTTTTTGATTTGGATTTTTTTTAACGATATTTAAATAAAAATCTTTTTTCATATTCCAAATCTTTTTGAAAAGTTTTTCTTGGTCAGCTGAATTTAAAGCATCTATGGTTTTTTTACCAACAATCCCATCATCTTTAACCCCTAATGCTCTTTGAGGGTAAATTATACCCCATTTACCACTACCCCAAAGCCAATCAACTACTAAATTGGCAATTGATTGATTCTTAATTTCATCAGCTTTCCACTTATCCCAAAAATTCTTTTTTAAAACAATTTTAAAATCATTTTCATTTAAAAGCTGAACATCTTTATAGTCTATTTTACCATCCCTATTTTTATCATAGCCTACGTGTTTCCAAGTATCTAAAGTAATACCAAATTTGGTTGGACCACCCTTATCTACAGGGTCGTTTCCATATTTGCCACTACCTTCCCATTTGAAAATTAAAGGCATTAACTTATTTACATCTGCCATATTTTTAATATGCTCTAATATATTTTATTGTTATGTTTTTTTGATTTTTTATTTTATCTAAAAAATTAGTTAATGTTTTTTTAGAGTCAATAACTTTACCTTTTACTTTATTTAAACCAAGTAAAAGACAGCCATCAGTATCTTCTGCTGAATTACCTGAATGTATTCTAATATAATCAAAACCTTCGACATTTAATAGTAAAGGTAATATCATTTTAAATTTAGGTGAATAAGTCATTTTAATTTTGTATTCTCCTGTTGGTATAGCTGTTTTACTATGCACTTTTTTCTTTTTAATTTCTGATAGTGGCATTTCATTTGTTAAACCTCTATCAGTATCTTCTAATGTGTCACAAAAATATTCACCATCAATATATAAATGACCAATAGTGTATTCTTTATTTGTGAAAATTCTTTTAACTAATATTTCCATTATTATTTTAACTTTTATTATCAATAAATATTTTAAATAATAAAATAATATTAGTATATTTGTGGCTGTAATGTATATAATTAAAGTTTAATATTTAATTTGAGTAAATAATATGAATACAGAAACTGAAACAATTGAAATGACTGATACTAATATTATAGATGATACAAAAAAATCAGTTACAACTATTAGAACTAAAGATGAAATCATTTCTGCAATCACAGATAGTAATGAAATAAAAAATACCCCATCTATTCAAAAATCTAAAACAAATGTGATTAGTCATATTATTGAAGACGGTACTTTAGATATTTCTTCTCTTTCTGAACAAGAAAAAAGAGAATTAATAAATATTGGAAATAAATTGAATTTACATGATTTGAATAGTGTTAATAACTTTGGGTCTGAATTACAAAAAGTAATGAATGATACCAGTAAAACATTATTATCAAATTCACGTACTTCAAAGGTAGGGACTGAAACTGAAAAGATTCTAAGAGAAATGATGTCTCAAATCAAAGAGATTGATATTAGTGAAATACAGGCACCTAATGCTTTTATTAGATTTATTAAGAGAGTACCTATTCTGAATAAGATGGTTAACTCAGCTGAAAAATTTATGACTAAATATGACACTCTTGAACAAACAGTTGAAAGATGTGAGGATAACTTACATGCTGTTAATATTAAGGCTAAAGCTGATAATAAAATGCTGCAAACCCAATTTGATGAAACTAACCAATATATCACTCTTTTGGAAAAGTTCATTATTGCAGGTAAAAATAAATCAAATGAAATTCAAGTAGTTATTGATGAAATGGATTCACACCCATCTAATTTTACGCCAATTCAAATTTCTGACATTAAAAACTTTAAGCATGATTTGGATTTGCGTTTAACTAATATGCTTACTTGGAGAACAACATTTATTCAATCATTGTATCGTATTAGAGAAATTCAAAAATCTAATATTTCTCTTAGTAATAATGTACAACAAACAATGGATAATATGATGCCAATGCTAAGACATCAATTGTCAGAAGCCGTTGCATTGTATAACCTTAATCAAGGTGTTAAAGTTATTACAGCTATTCAAGATGGCTTTAATAATATTTTAAAGAGCAACGCAGATATGACACATGATGCAGTTGTTGCATTACGTGAACAAACTGAAAATACTGTTGTAAGAATGGAAACTCTAAGACATACGCAAGAACGTCTAATGGCAACAATGAGAGATGCTCAACGAGTATGTGAAGAAGGTGCTGCTAAGAGAAAAGAGCAAGAAAAAGAACTTGCATTAATGAATAAAGAACTTCATGCTATTGTTAGTGGTAATGAAAATTATTCCACAAATACTTTACCAACAGCAGAAGATATTGAATATAAATATCTAAATTAATTATATTTTAGTTAATGGGTAGAATTAATAGGAAAAATATATCTCTAATGGAATTAAATGAAAATGAAATTAATCTCATTAGAGATATTAAAGATGAAAAATACGATTATAATTTGAAAGTTGGAGATATTGTCGTTGAGGAAAAACCAAATATTGAAGATGAAGCATTTACAAAACGTTTCTATAAAATTTTAGGAATTGTTGAAAATGTAAATGAAATCGTTATAAATTCTTTTTTAGTAAAAGAAGTTTATAAAGATAATCGTGGTGAATGGATAGAAACTAATGAACAAACATCTAACAATACAATATTTTCATTATCGAGAAGTGATTGTAAATTTTTAGGAATAACATATCAAGAAGGTATCGAAGTTTATCCATTTCCTAATAATTATGATTATTTTCATAAAGTAGAAGAAAACTTTAAAGATACAGTTTTCTTATTTGAAAATTATTCCAATAATTTATCACGTTATCCAACATCGGTTAAGGATAATTCTATTAGACGTATTGCCATTCAAATAAGTGGTTTTAGACAGTATGGAGATTATATTATCTTTAATGACCAACGTTTTCATGTTGATTATTTACGTAAAAAATTATCCATAACTACTATGGGCAGATTCACAAGTCAAGATGGCATGTCTGGTAGTATAAATGAATTTTGTAATATTAATTATCATTTAATATCAAGAGATTATAAAGATAATATTGTTGATAGTAATGGTAATATATATGCTGAATTATCATTTTGTTTTAAATCAAAAAATACTTCTGATGGTATTATAGGAATATCACCTAATATATTAGATGGTAAAACAATTAATGATATAATAACAGTTCAACTTTTTGGAATTGATACAAATCCATTATCATTTAGGAATATTCCAACATATAGCACTCTTGAACAACAAATTAACAATATTAATACACGTTATAAAGCTATTTCAAATAATATGGAATGGCTTATGCGAAGAAAATAATTAATTATTCAATCATTGTATCATATTATGAATGACGATTTAAGTAAAGTTAAAAGCGAAGAAATGGATGAAATTTTCATCGCTACATTGGAAAGTATTTTACAAATATGCGATAGAATGAATAGTGGTAATGTTTCTCATAACGTTGCGACAATAAAATGTAAATGTAAAGACATGCTGTCATTCTATAAAAAATATCACGAAGATGAAATGGAAATTCTTATGTCAGTTTATAAATTAGCAACTGATGCAACATTGAAATCAATTAATGAAAATGTTGATGTCGTTAACTCAAAAGAAGAACTGATGAAATATATTGATAAACATATTTTCAATATTACAGAATCTTAGTGGTATTATATATAATTTATAAAATATGTTAATGACAATAATATATTTGGCTTTTTAATAAATTATTTGTATATTTGTCTTCGTTAAATAAAATATGAATTATGAAGAAATTTGTTGATAGTCCAAGTAAGATTGAAATAGATGGCGAAGAAATTGAAGTAATACAAGATTATTCTGATTTAATTAAATCAGTAAGTAAAGGTAATACTGTAGCACATTGGGAAAGTGGAGACTCTTTATTCCCAATAATTCAAGATATGGAATATTGTAAAGTTTCTCCTATTAACAAAGATGATGTTACAGTTGGTATGTGCGTTTTATGTGTAATAGAAGATGTTGCACCTATGATTCATAGAGTTGTTGATATTGTAGAAAGAGACAATGAAAAATGGTTTAAAATCGGAGATACAATAAATAATGTATATGGGTGGACCACAAATGTAATCGGTTTGGCGGAACACACCAATATATTTCAAACAATTAATAGGTGGACAAAGTTTAAAATTTCAAATGAAAATGATTTAATGTATTTTTAACATTTGAAAATTTGGTTTTTAAAAAATAAATTGTATATTTGCGCTGTTAAATAAAGAAAAACAAGTTATAAAAATTAATATAAAAAAAATTGTTTTTTCCTTTGCAGTTTAAAAAATATTTTGTATATTTGTATTGTTACAATAAACATTATAATTCATGGTTAGTTCCATAGTCACAACAATTAGTGTGATAGCAAAATGGGATTAACAACTGCGGATTAAAAAATATCCATTTATAACGAAAAATAATCAAAAATAAGCAGACTTTAATGCTGCAAATAATATACGAGATAGAGTACTTGTAACCGTGTTACGAGATAAACTCTTAAAATAATTAGATAATGGTGCTTTTGAGCCAAGAATGCTTAAACGTGAGAAGGTAAAAGAAGTATTATTATCGTTTCGGAGAAGCCTATCAAAGGTAGGAAGTGAATGTATAGAAAGTAGCAACACTACTTTTGACTATATTTAATTCTTCGGGAATGAAGTAAACATTATGACTTTCAATAAGTCTGCGTTGGTGCAAACCCAACCTAACCAACAAAATAAATAAGATATGAATAAGAAATACATTAAACCTACGATAGCAAATGTAATGGTTGAAGATTTAATGGATGACCATACTAAGGTTTTAACAACAAGTCCAAGAGTATCAGCTACAGCACCTGGGGAAGGTGGTGATTTTGAAGATGACGATGAATTTGCTGCTAAGAAGTCTATTTTTGAAGATGATTATGATGATTAATTAAAAAATATTTGTGAAGATTAATAAATATTATTTATAAATTTTTTAAAATAAAAAAAAAGAAAATGAAGAAGTTTATTTTAATGTTTGCACTAATTATCGGTGCAGTTGTAGGTGTGAATGCTCAAACAGCACTTCAAACACAAAAGTTGTTGGATAACACTTATGTTGGTGCTTCAGTAGGTGCTACTACACCAATGACATTTAATAGTGTATTTCCTTTGAATACCACAGCAGGTTTGACTCTCGGTAAGAATTGGTCTCCAATTTTTGGTACAGAAGTACAAGGTGGTGTTATTTTTAATGATAATGGCTTTGGTGTTCCCAATTCCTATACCTTTGTTAAGGGCGTAAATACAAGCGTTAATACAACTATTAATTTAACCAACCTTCTATTTGGCTTTGAACCTAATAAGAAGTTTAATGTTCAAACTGTAACAGGTCTTGGTTGGCTACACCTATATAGTTCTAATGCAATGTTTAAGGATGGAACTAAGGTTTCTAAGGATGATGATGAGTTGACTGCTAAGACAGGACTACGGTTTAGTTATGCACTTGACAAGACTAATAAGTGGTCAGTTAATGTAGAGCCTTCAGTTCTTTGGAATTTGACAAATGGTTCTAAGGGTTTGCGTGATAAGGTTGCTATTGAATTTAATAAGAATCATGCTCAATTGGCATTGTCTGTAGGCTTGACATATAATTTTAAGACAACAAATGGAACACATGATTTCAAGTTGTTAGATGTTGGTAAGTTGAATGGTGAAATTAATTCATTGCGTAGTCAGCTAAATACTAAACCAAAGGAAGTAGTACGAGAAGTTGTTAGGGAAAAGGTTGTAGAAAAGACCGTTACTCAAAACACATGGGTTATTTTCTTCGACAAGGGGTCTTTTGAACTAAGTGATGATGCAAAGTCAGTTCTTAATACAATTACTAAGGGTACTGTAGTTGATGTTGTTGGTCACGCTTCAACTGATGGTTCTAAACAATTTAATCAAACTTTATCTGAAAATCGAGCCAAGTCAGTTAGCGACTTCTTAACAATACGTGGTGCTATTGTCAATAATAGTACAGGTGAAGGTGAAGTTGGTACACCAAAGAATCGAGTAGTAATTGTTACAACTACACGATAGTTAATATAAGAAGCATAAGAGTTTATGAAGGTTCTCTTTGAATAAAAACCTTCTTTTAAAATGCAGAAATAGCTCAATGGCAGAGTTCTACATTTCCAATGTAGATGTTGAGGGTTCGAGTCCCTCTTTCTGCTCAAATATTTAAAAGTAGGGATGTGTGACCCCGAATTTACGCTTGTGGACTATCCTCTTATGGATGACTGATTGAGTACAAGTACTCAATGTACTAAAAAGTAATGATAGGATGAAGCAAGAAATTCCATGAAATAGTTACTTAAAAACAGATGGATAATACCATTTTTGGATTATTTCATTCCATGTAATAAACTGATATTAAGTGAGTTATAGATAATGTACTGTTAATGGTATCTATTTTAATGGGATAAACAACAATGGGTACAGATGTAACCGACCTTATCCGACTGTTAATGGTATCTATTTTAATGGGATAAACAACACCGTTGGTGTTGATGTATTTGACATTCTACTGTTAATGGTATCTATTTTAATGGGATAAACAACGTATATTCACCAACAGATGATGAAACAACCACTGTTAATGGTATCTATTTTAATGGGATAAACAACAGAACGAGGTCACGTGTTATTTATGTAAAACTGTTAATGGTATCTATTTTAATGGGATAAACAACCAAAGTCAACGTATCTGTATGGCAAGTCGTACTGTTAATGGTATCTATTTTAATGGGATAAACAACAACAACGTGGAATGTAGTATTAAATTTTACAAATTAAAATCAATGGTTAATAAAGAATTTTTAAAAACATTATGTCAGATACCAAGCCCTAGTGGCTATGAATCTAAAGCTGTATAATTTTTTGAAGAAGAATGTAAAGCAATCTTTGCAGAAACATTTGGCGAAGATTTTAAAGATTACACCATTAATCGTGATGCTATTGGTAATTCTATTGTAAGAATAGGAAATGGTAGTAAAAGCATAATGATGTCTGCTCATATTGATGAAATTGCCCTTCAAGTTCAATATATTGATGACAAAGGATTTATACATTTTATTAAAGATGGTGGTATTGATGAAAAGGTAATTTTAGGCAGTACTGTAAAAATATTAAATAGAAACAATGGTGAAATTATTGGGGTTATTGGTAAAGCTCCGATACATGTTGAATATTATGATGGTGATGCCATAAAAAAAGCTACCAAATGGAATAATATGAAAATAGACTGTGGCTTTGAAAGTAAATCAGAAGCCTAAAAATATGTTTCTATTGGAGACCCTATAATTATGTTGGAGCATCAATTTGAAAGTGTTGATGGGAATAAACTATTCTCACGTGGGATTGATGATAAGAGTGGTATTTGCGCTGTTGTAGAAGATTTACGAGTAATAACTCAAAATATCAAACATAATAAAGAAAAATATAAAGATTTTACATTTTATTTCGTTGCATGCGTACAAGAGGAAGTTGGTGCTGATGGTGCAGCTATTGTCGCTAAATCTATAGGTCCTAACATTTCAATTGATTATGATGTTACGTTTGCAACTGATGATGATTACGTTAAGAAAGAAGAATGGGGAGATATTTCATTAGGTAAGGGTGGGTGTATTGCTTATGGACCTGACAAAAATGTCCGTTTGAATCATTTATTTGAAGATGTTTGCTCAAAGAAAAAAATACCTTATCAAGTATTTTCAGTTCCAAATGGCTGTACTAATACAGAATTTTTAAAGATTTTTTCACATAACCCAATGACTGAGACGATATTAATATCCATTCCTCAGAGGAATATGCATACCAAAGTAGAGGTGTGTGACTATAGGGACATTCAATCAGTTGTGGATATGACGGTATTAGTAATAGATGAAATTACAGATGGTAAGTATCAAATCCTTTAATTAAAAAAATAAATATGTTAAGAGCAGTAAAGGTAAGAATTTATCCAAATAAAGAACAAAGAGTTCAATTAAATAAGACATTGGGTGCATATCGTTTTGTTTACAACTATATGTTGGATTTAAAACAAAAAGAGTATAAAGAAAGTAAAAAGGATTTGTCACGTTTTGATTTGAATAGTGTACTTACCAAGTTAAGAAAAGATGAAAACTGTTTATGGCTTTCTGAAGTCAATATTAGCGTTTTAAGACAATCTATTCGCCAAATGTTGGTTGCGTATAAAAACTTTTTCAAAGAGCATCGTGGTTTTCCTAAATTCAAGTCAAGGAATAATGTACAAACAGCATTGTTCCCTATTAATTCAATTTCTAAGAAAAACACTTTTGAAAGAAAAACAATTACTTTGACAAAAAATCTGGAAGATATTAGATTTAGATGTTCAGAAGAATTTTATTCAAGACTAAAAAAGTATAAGGATGGTTTAAAGGGTGCTACTTTAACTAAAAGTAAAAGCAATAAGTATTACTTATCCATCTTAATTGAAATAGATGATAGTGAAATAAACCTATTGCCACATACTAAGAAAGATGTTGGTATTGACTTAGGTGTTAAAGACTTTGTTATTACAAGTGATGGTGAGTTTTTCGAGAATAAGAACTTTTTAACTAAAAAAGAAAAGTTACTTAAAAAATTAAATCGTCAGTTAAGTAAAAAGAAGAATGGCTCTAATAATAAAAATAAGCAACATCTAAAGATAGCCAAACTACATGATAAGATTGCTAACAAGAAGGACTATTACGTACATGAAGTTGTAAATAAGTTGTTGTCTAATTATGACAACGTTTATATGGAAGACTTGAATGTGAAGGGTATGTTACGTAATCACAAGTTAGCAAAAGCTATTAGTGAAGTAGGTTTTTATAAGTTTAGAAACTTATTGGAAACTAAAGCTGCTGAAAACGCAAAGAATGTTGGTTTTATTGATAGATTTTATCCTTCAAGTAAGACTTGTCATAATTGTGGTTATATCAAGAATGACTTAACTTTAAATATTAGAAAGTGGACTTGTCCTGAATGTGGCATGGAACATAATCGAGACGTAAATGCTGCAATCAATATATTAAAGGAGGGGTCAAGACTTGCAATGGAAGGCGTTACGGTTGAAAAGGTGACTAAAAAGAAAGCAGCTACAACGAAGAAAAAAACCGTTAAGAAAACTGATGATAGTACTACTAAAGAAGCAGTTACTGTTGTATCAGAAGTTTCAGCTTAATTATTAATATAAATTTAACGTTATGAAAATTGATATTAACAGTCTTATAAAGGCTTCAATGAAGTCTAAGGATGAAGATAGGCTTAATATTTTAAGACTTTTGAAAAGTGCTTTTGTGAGTGCAGAAAAAGTTGATGGTAAAGAACTTGATGAACCTGCTAAAGTTAAAATCATTCAAAAGATGATTTCTGATTGTAAGAATGACGCTGAAATTTATAGAAAAGCAGGAAGAATCGAACAATCAGAAGATGAGTTGAAGCAAGCTGCTATCTTAGCTGAATTATTGCCTAAGTTACCAACAACTGAAGATGTCATCAATACAGTTAATGATATAATCAATGAGCATTTTGAAGTTGGGCATAAAGTCACAATGGCTGATATGAAAGATATTAAGCCATTAGTACTTGCTAAATTACCATTGGCAAATGGTAAAGATATTGCAACAGCTGTTAAGATGAGAGTTGGAAGTTAATAAATTTTTGAATAAGGGGCTATAATTTTTTATAGTTCCTTTTTTTTATAAATAATATAAGCTATTTTTTGGTACTTTAAAAAAGTATTGTTATATTAAGAGCATAATAAAATATTAACAATAAAAAAAATGAATATGTTTTATAAAGTAGTACGTGAAGATTTAACAGTATTGGTTAAACGAAATAGTGAAATTACAAATAATGGGTATTGGTTGGCTGAAATTATTGAAGTTAAACATACTGATAACATATCACTCATTAGAATTAAAGAACGATGGGTTGATGAAAGTGAATTTTCTGATAAGGTTGAAATAGAAGAAGCTGAATATAATGCTTTTAGGGATATTGCTATTACTAATATGTTAGCAATAAAGGCTTTGAATATAAATATCAGAACGTCTTTTAATGTTTAAAATATGAAAGTAAAAGAATGCTTTTTAAACATAGTATTAAAATTAGCTTGGTTTGATAATATAGATAGGAAAGTTTCAATTTTTATTGCAAAAGATTGCGATGGTTTTGATAAGTTTCGAGTTTATATAAAAAATGGAGAGGAATCAAACACTTATGTTTTCAAACATAGTATGACTGATAATGAGCTTGAAAGTAATTTATCAGAAGTATTAGAAAAAATAAAGCTGAAAGAAAAAATTCGTAATTCATATCCTCCAAATTGTTTGTTCAAACTTCTATTAAACGTCAGTCGTTCCTTTGGATATTATGAATCACTGAATATTAAAATAAACTATAAAGAGCAAAAGATATATGGAAGTCTTTCTTTCAAAAAGAGGGATGGCATTTATTGGAGATATTTAGATATAAAAATAGATGATAATGACAATACTGTTAAAAAATCATTAAATGATTTTACGTATCATTTATATGCTTGTAAGCGTGTATAAACTTGCAAGCCTTAACTTTATTATGCAACAAAAATAAAGCTGTCTAATGGCAATTAAATAACAATATAAGCAATTTTACAAATATAAAGGACTAAATATTTTTATTTTTTAACATTTGTTTATATATTTGTATTATAAATATAGTACAAATATATGAGTGATATTAAAATATTTAATGAGGATTGTTTTATAACTATGTCAAATATGATTAATAATAATATAATGGTAGACATAGTATTGACATCTCCACCTTATAATAATTGTAGAAATGTTAAAACTAAGAAAGCATTAGATACATATAATAATAAATATGATATATACATTGACAATAAAACAACTGAAGAATATTTAGATTGGACTTTGAAGTTGTTTGATTATTATGATAAGATTTTGAAAGAAAATGGTGTAATATTATATAATATATCTTATGGGTCAGAAAAACCTAATGATATGTGGGAAACCATTGCAGCACTTATTTCAAAGTCTAATTTTATGATTGCTGAACAAATAATTTGGAAAAAGAAATCTGCTCTTCCTAATAATACAAGTCCAAATAAATTAACAAGAATATGTGAGCCTATATTTGTGTTTTGTAGAAAAACAGAATATAAAACATATAATGCTAATAAAAAAATAAAATCAATTAGAAAAGATACAGGTCAGAAATATTACGAAAATACTTTTAACTTTATTGAAGCACCAAACAACGATGGTTCTAATCCTTTAAATAAAGCTACATTTTCAACTGATTTGTGCAAACAATTATTAAATATTTATGCTAAAGAAAATTCTATTATTTATGATTCTTTTATAGGCACAGGCACAACAGCCTTAGCTTGTAAAGAAATGAACCTAAATTGTTATGGTTCTGAATTGTCAAAAGAACAATGTGATTATTGTTATGAGAGATTAAATAAATAAATAACTATTGATTAAATTAAATAATATTTTATATTTATGTTAGTAAAATAATATAACATAATATGAAATATTTAGGTAGTAAACGTAAAATTGCAAATGAAATAATACCAATAATGACAAAAGATTTAAAAGATGGTGGCTATTTTGTAGATGCATTTTGCGGTGGTTGTAATTTAATTGATAAAGTTCCAAATAATTTTAATAAAATAGCAAATGATAATAATGTTTATTTGATTGAAATGTTTAAAGGTTTACAAAATGGTGTTGACTTTCCTGAATATATACCACGTGATTATTATGTAGATGTAAGAAATGCTTATAATAATAGAGATGACTCAAAATATAATAAAGGACTTATTGGTTGGGTCGGTTTTGTTGCTTCTAATAATGGTAGATTCTTTGATGGTGGTTATAGTGGGCATGAAGTTGTAAACAAAGGTAACAAAATTAGAGACTATATTAAAGGAACAATTAAAACCTTTAAAAAACAATTTCCTTTATTAAAGGATATTGATTTTAGAAGCGGAAGCTATGATGAAATAGACTTACCAAAGCCAAATGAAACAGTAATTTATTGTGACATTCCTTATAAAGGCGTAAAACAATATACTACATCAAGACATTTTGATTATGAAAAGTTTTATAATTGGTGCAGACAAAAAGCTAAAGAAGGATATAAAATATTTATTTCTGAATATGAAATGCCTAATGATTTTAAATGCATATGGGCAAAAGAAGTAAATTGTGCTGTTCATAGAGAGAAAACAATAGCAAGAGTAGAAAAATTGTTTACTTTATCAAAAAATACCCTTTAAATTTTTGGTAGTTTAAAAAATAAGTTGTATATTTGCATTGTTAAATTTAAATGATTAACTCAATTATTTATAATGGTTATGATAATTAAAATTGTTTTATGCTTATGGCTACTTTCATTTGTAGTTTCAGTGATATTATTCCAAAATCATACTAAGAAAGCAACAATGATTGAAGATAATCAGCCATTTTTAAATGATGAGTTAATATAAGCACCCATAGTTCAATGGATAGAACACAGGTCTTCTAAACCTATAATATGAGTTCGATTCTCATTGGGTGTACAAAAATATTTCATTATATTAAAAAAAAAATCATAAAAAATAGAACTTTTTGATTTAATGAGATATATATAGATAAAAATAAATACATATTATGAATAAAATAAAGACACATACAACATCATTTAAATCATTCTCAAATATGAAAAATAGTTGGGATGATTATAAATCTGTGTCTTATAATCATAATTATGACGCTCACACAACGGTGAAAAATAAAAATAGGTATGTAAGAAAAGATTTGCTGAATTAGGCACTTACTTCACTATATATTTCCCAAGCCGTTGAAAAGTCTTAAATGATAAGTCAACGGCTTTTTTGTGTGAATAATAAAATGGAAGTGTACTCAAATTGGTGAAGAGGGCGGTCTTGAAAACCGTTAGGTCGATGATGAATTGGCATGGGGGTTCAAATCCCTCCACTTCCGCTTAAAAAAGAAATATTGAAATAATTTACAACAATTAACAAATAAATTTTGGTATTTTAAAGAATAAGTTGTATATTTGCATTGTTGAATTTAAGAAAATGACTTCACAGAAAGACCGTAAAACATTATACGACGACTTATGCCTTTGCATAAGTTCACATTTATTGTCGCACAAAGACATAGATAATACTATGTCTAAATGCAGCAAGTCTTTCTGTACCATGAATGTAAAACCATGGTTCTCAACAAAACAAGTCACAACTATCAATAAGAACTCACAGAATAATAATTTACAATCATTCACTTCTTCTTATGCAGATTGCATTGTATCAAACACTATAATGATAAAAGCAAGACGAATAAGAATTTATCCATCACAACAGCAGAAACGGCTCTTTAAACAGTGGTTTGGTGTAGGACGAAAGGTGTACAATACCTGTGTTAATCACTTTAACGAGAAAGACATTGAAATTAAGGGATGGATGAATATGGGTACTACTGTATTAGCTGAACTTACCGAAGATTACATTAAATCTGTACCATATCAGATTAAGAAGATTGCTGTAAAAGATTCTTACACATCATGGAGAACAAACTGTAAAAAAGCAAAACAGACAGGTAAACCTTTTAAATTACGTTACAAAAGTCGTAAGAATCCAATTCAAAGCTGTTATATACCCAAATCTGCTGTTTCAGAGAGTGGAATTTACTATAGAATTAGTGGAAAATTAAAGTTCTCTGAAAAAGAATGGTTAAAGAATGACTTTTGTGCTTGTCGTCTTATAAATGACCACGGAAGATGGTATATTTCTGTACCTCAGAATATAACAACAAATACTACTGAAAACCAAAGTGGCATTGTTGCATTGGACCCTGGGGTTAGAAACTTTATTACCTACTTTAGTGAAGATGGACGATTTGGTTGGATTGGCATACACGCCTTTGATAGAATACTAAATCTTAACTTAAAGCGTGACAAACTGTTAAGCAGATTAGCTCTCACAAAGGATAAAAGAAAAAAATGTAACTTAAAACGTACATTGAATAGAATATACCATAGAATACAAGACTTGGTTGATGAATTGCATTGGCAGTGTATTAATTATTTTGTACACAATTTCTCTGTTATCGTTTTTCCACCGTTTGAAGTGAAAGGTATGACAAAGAAAGGTCGTAAGTTGCGTAAGAGCGTTGTACGCTCAATGCTTTCTCTTAGATTCTTTGATTTTAAGGAAAGGTTGAAACTGAAATGTAAGGAATGCGGTGTGTTGTATATTGAACAAAATGAATCATACACAAGCAAAACCAATAGCTTTAATGGTGAGCTAATTCCTAACTTAGGGAGTAAAGAATGGTTTACATATGATGGAATTAAGGTTCATAGAGACCTTAATGCTGCTCGTAACATATTGTTAAGAGCGATGAGAGATAGCTCCGCTGTAGGTTGAGATACTTACAGATGATTAGTAACAAGGCTAACACAATCGTTAGGATTTGTTAACGAACAACTATCGGTAAGTGATGAAAAAGTTAATTAATAATTATTGGTGTGAAGTAATAAACTACGCTTATATCTTGTGACGATAGTAATTTAAATTAGTACTCGTAGCTCAGTTGGCAGAGCATTGGGCTTTTAATCCAAGGGTCGAGGGTTCAAATCCCTTCGGGTACACAAACAATGGAACGTGGCGCAATGGTTAGCGCACTTGACTGTTAATCAAAAGGTTGTGGGTTCGAGTCCCACCGTTCCAGCTAATAAAAAAGAAGTAATTTACATTAATTAACAAATAAAATTTTGGATTTTAAAAAATTAGTTGTATATTTGCAGTGTAAAAAATAAATAAAACAACACGGAAAGTTACAGCAACTTCTTATAAATACTAATGGGTTTCAGTAAATAAAAACTTTCCTAAATAGAAGATACTTTCGTGGTGGTTTCCATAGTCACAAGTTTTAGTGTGATAGCAAAATGGAGAATGTGGTTAACATTCTGACTTCAAGTAAGTCTGCATAGGTGCAAATCCTATACCACCAACATTAACTTAAAGTGATGATTTGAAAGTTCTACTGATAAGTTAAAAATAGAACAACATGGTGTTCGTGGCAGAATGGTTGATGCGCAAGATTGTGGTTCTTGTAAATGCAGGTTCGAGTCCTGTCGAACACACTATTTAATAAAAAATATGAATTATATAAAACCAAATATTGAAGTTATAAATTGTTTGACTGAAACCAATATATTAATGGATAGCTCATGTGGTAGCCATGAAGGTTTTAATAAGGATAATAGTTTTAAACCTAAAGTGACAGATGGAACAGATGATGATTCTCCATTTTAGCTAAAAAAATCGAAAAATATTTGGTATTTTAAAAATTAATTTGTATATTTGCAGTATAAAATTGATAAATAAACTTTCATGGTGGTTTCCATAGTTACCAAATTTAGGGTAATAGTAAAATGGAGAATGTGGTAAACATTCTGACTTTCAATAAGTCTGCATAGGTGCAAA
>FLSB01002950.1_pt1 | contig 53643 bp, 56 predicted proteins | sample 1550551 | NCBI WGS metagenome assembly FLSB01 (sample SAMEA4031774, study PRJEB14383) | metagenome | biome: human; feature: oral; material: saliva | place: Philippines | collected 2014 | reverse complement strand
TAGGGGAATCGAACCCCTCTTGCAAGAATGAAAATCTTGAGTCCTAACCGATAGACGAACGGGCCAAGTAAGTTTAATTTTAAATAAATAGATATTATCTTTTTATATTAAAAAAAACATAAGTAGCCCGTAGGGGAATCGAACCCCTCTTGCAAGAATGAAAATCTTGAGTCCTAACCGATAGACGAACGGGCCAAGTAAGTTTAATTTTAAATAAATAGATATTATCTTTTTATATTAAAAAAAACATAAGTAGCCCGTAGGGGAATCGAACCCCTCTTGCAAGAATGAAAATCTTGAGTCCTAACCGATAGACGAACGGGCCAAAATTTATACTAATTAAGCAAGCTTATTTACGTGCTTAGTTAATTTAGATTTTAAGTTAGCAGCTTTATTTTTATGAATAATATTCTTTTTAACTAATCTATCCACTAAAGAGATTACTTTTGGCAATTGCTCAGAAGCTTTTGCTTTATCTTCTTCATTTCTTAATACTTTGATTGCAGTTCTTGCAGTCTTGTGGTAGTATCTGTTACGCAATCTTTTTACTGCGTTTTGTCTAATTCTCTTTAATGCTGATTTATGATTTGCCATATCTGTTTCTGATTTAGGTTGCAAAGGTATGGATTTTTTTTTAATATGCAAATTTTTATTAACTTTTTTTTAAAATATTTTTTTAATAATTTTATAAAAGTTTGTATATCAGTGGTAAAAATTGTAATTTTGCATCAGTAAAAATAATGAAAACATATGAAATATAACAAAGTTTTACCAATTTTTGGTATGGTGTGTAGTTCGTTTTTGGCTAATATTAAGGCTCAAACAATAGAACAAGTGGTAAATGATAAGCAATCTATCTTGGTGGATGTCCGTTCGCCTGAGCAATTTCAAGATGGAAGTGTAAGGAATGCTATTAATATTCCCTTGGATGAGTTGAAAGATAGATTGGAAGATTTTAAAGGTAAAAAAGTTGTGGTCTTTTGTAAAAAAGGAGATAGAGCAAAAATGGCAGAAAAGGAACTTGAAAAATATGGTATCAAGGCCTTTAATGCGGAGACATTGGATAAAGTGAAGGAAGTGCAGGTGATTGACTATAAAGATAAACTTTCATTCCGAAATGATAAACCTACATTTTCGTATATTAAAAAAGGCAAGAAAATGAAGCAGGTGGCTGTTGCTTTGGGGAAAGGTGCAGTTTTGGAAAAGCATATTACTGACCAGCAGGCAGTGATTGTAATCGTCAAGGGAAAAATAAAATTCAACATATCAGGGAAAGATATTATCTTGAAAGAAAGTGATACTTATGATATTCCTATAAATGTAGAGCATGAACTTACAGGGCTTGATGATGAGAATATATTTATTATTACCAAAGGAGATTGGAATTAATAAAAAAGGGCTTTCAGTAGAATGAAAGCCCTTAATTTTAATGATGATGCCGTGAAAATATCTTGAATTTTCGTATTACTTTTTTGTTGATAATTTTTGTCAAATCTTTGTCTTTAACAGTACGAGTGTTGAAAAACAAAATCGGAAAAATAATTCCCAATGCTAGAGCCATTAGGATAAGCCCTGTTTTTAGGCCAGAGTTCACGACCTCTAAAAAGTAATCAAAGGATACTTGTCGTCCGTTTTTTACCATCGCTATTTTGATGATACCAATGATGAACTCGTATCCGAATTTACCAGGAATCATACAAATCACAGAGGGAACTGTAAAGATAATCGGAGGTGTACGGATTTTTTCGGCAATATAGATACCTAATATCCCCACCATAGAGGCACCTGCTAGGGTAGATAGCACGGTGTGGTCGTATATTATATATGTCAAAAGAAAGACCTTGGTGCCGTAACCTAAGGCTCCCAAGAAAGCAACCGTCCATAGGGCTTTTCTTGGTGTATTAAATAAGATAGCAAAACCAATTGCTACGAAAATAGACCAAAATGTTTTATATAGTATTTCCATAACCAAAAATAAATAAAGATATAACAAAGCCAACTGCAATCATAAAAATCAACATAAAGCCCATCGCTACTTTTGCCCAGCCATTAATAATGTATCCGCTAACAATATCCAAAAATCCGTTGATAAGTGGCACACCAGGTATAAGCCACAAAACACAAGCAGAGAGTGCAGCGTGGAAATTAGTTATCCCTAGAATTCTAAAAATGTTGACTACTGAAGTCGAGGTAAATGCCCCAACTAAGAAACAGACATAAATGTTAAATTTCTTCGTGATGAAGACTTTCCTTGCTAAAAAGCCGATAGCACACGCCAAGAAGCAAACCGCAAACTCAGGGTAGGTGGCATCAAACAATTTTGCTAAAGCCGCCGTAGCCAAAGATACGAAAGTTATCTTTATCCATTCGGGGTAGGAGCCTGTGGTTTTTATCTTTGTCAATTCTTGTTCTATATTTTCTATGGGTATTTCGCCATTTTTTATTTTCCATGTCAAAATACTGATTTTTGAAATGATAGAATAATTTACATGATAGTGAGGAATGCTTTTTGTGATGGTGAATTTATCTTTTGAATGTAGGTCTTCTAAAGAAATTACTATAGCTGAATGAGAGAAATAGAATTCTACATCACAATGATAGGCGGGAGCTATTCGTTTGAGATTCCTTGCTGTACGAGTAGAGTTGGCACCATTAGAAAATAAGGTAACCGCAATATCTGCGAATATTTCTGTAGTTTTTTGCAAATCGTAATGGATGGCTGTTTTTTTCATAAGACAAAGATAAGTAAAAGATTTATTTATAATGAAAATAAATTATTTTTAAATATAAAAAAACCTCACAATTTCTGTGAGGTTTTTATTTTTTAATTATTGTCTTCTTATGCATTTGGCTCAACAGATACATAGTTTCTGTTGTTTGTTTTCTTAGTGAAAACTACTTTACCATCTACTAATGCAAACAAAGTATGGTCTTTACCGATTCCTACATTTTTACCAGGGTGGTGTTTAGTACCTCTTTGTCTTACAATAATGTTACCTGCGATAGCCTCTTGGCCACCGAAAATCTTCACACCTAATCTTTTAGAGTGAGATTCTCTACCGTTTTTGGAACTACCAACTCCTTTCTTGTGTGCCATTTCGTTTTATGGTTTTTTAAAGTTAATAAATTTTGCTTAGTCTTAGATTATAGTCCAGAGATTCCAGTGATTTGGATACGAGTAAGTGCTTGTCTGTGTCCATTTTTCACTTTGTAACCTTTTCTTCTTTTCTTTTTGAAAACGATTACTTTATCCGCTTTCAAGTGGTCTAAGATTTCAGCTTCTACTTTAACACCGCTTACAGCCGGGGCACCGATTGTTGTAGCATCATTTACTGCAAGAAGAACTTTATCAAAAGATAATTTTGTTCCTACCTCGCCTTGCAAACGATTTACAAACAATTTTTGGTTTTGCTCAACTTTGTATTGAAGCCCTGCTATTTCTACAATTGCAAACATTGTCTATAAATTTTAGTTAATTAATTCAGTTTGCAAAAATATACTTTTTTTTCTAAATATAAAAATTTTATAGAAAAAATATTGAATATTTTTATTTTTATGTTTAGATTAATCTGTTAATTCTGTTTTAGGCTGGTCAGTATCTATACCGAAACTTGAGTTATTATTATTCGCTTTAATATCAAAAGATTTAATAAGGTTATTATCTATGATAAGAGCTGTAATTTTCCACTTATAGTTATCAAAAAATCTAATAGGGAATTGATTTAATTGTCCACTAGTAGGTTTATGGTCGTATCTTTTCACTCGTGTCGGAGGATTAGTAGTACCTTCATCTTCGAATAATAAACTTATAGGAGCTACATTGGGATAGTCGGCATAGAACTTCCAAGTCTTACTTGTGGGATTTGGATATAGCATTACCTGAGGTTGTCCTGCGAGCATATATCCAGAGTATTTTTCTCCATTTGTATCATCTATAAATCCCCTATCTACTAGTTGTGCATTATACAATGTATTAAGCCCAACTGTCTTTGCCGCCCCTCTTAATTTAGAATAACCTATAATAGGTACCAATACTGGAGAATTGGTCGTTGCATTTACGAAAGACACTTGGGTGATTATCATAGTATATTTGTCAGTGGATACTTTTAGGTCTATATCATTCACCCAATCTTCATTGATTGTAGCATTAGGATTATTCAAATCCACTCCTGTTTTTTCTACCTCAAACGAATAATTTACTACTTTAAAAGGAGTATAGTTCTCGTCAGCAATAGGTATTACTTGCTTTGTTTTGGAATCTACGCCAATTGGAATTACCTCTACATTACTTTGATTTGTAAGGTCTTTAGGAGATTCTATTCTCAGTGTTCCGTTGATATCCAATGTTTGCGATGGATTTTCTGTATTGATGCCTACTTTTTTCTGAGCACTAAGCCAAGTAGCCCATAACAGTAGAGGAATTATATATTTTGCTTTCATTTTTTTTCAGATTCATTACAAGTATTATTCTTTTATCCATTTATTATCCATTACGAATAGAGTAACTATCCAAGCATACCTTTCAGACTTATTATCTTGTTGTTCGTCATAGTTAGTAGCATTTTTTGCCCAAGGCATAAATCCTCGTCCGTGTTTTTCTGAGATATTTGGATAAGAAATAGATAAATTATAATAATTTTTATAAGTACCATCCCATATTTCCGGACCTGGGACAAATCTTGGTCCCCATTCTGTATCCTCAAAATGACCAGGAGTACCTTTCATATTTTTAACCTTTTCTAACTTAATATCAGGATGCTGTATATTGAGTAAGTAGGTATTTTCTGGTAGTAGAAGATTACTCTCAGTAGTAGCAGCATCTTTATTTACATCTACCAATACCCTACCTGCTTGAGTGTTTGAATAGACTCTATCATTAGGGTTTTCTCGTACAATAATAGGATAGAGATTTAGGCTATTATCATTTGTGTTTCCTCCAATGATTGGGTAATTCACAGAGTAATCAGACTTTGCACTAGATTGGTAATAATCCCTAACATTTGATATGGTATTGTGGCCGTTTGATACATTAATCAAATTAACCGATACTACAGTAACATTATACTTCTGTGCATTAATTCGTATAGGTAGATTAGATACATTTACACCCTGTGGAACTCCACTCTGGTTAGGAATTGCTACAGGAATAAATACATTAACATAGTAGAATGGAAACTTTTCATCGTTAGATGGTGTTACTACTACTTTTTTGCTAGTTTTGTCCCAAGCCAAGATATCATTTTTCTTAGCAGGTCCCAATTCTCGTATCCCCATTGTACCATTTACATCGAGGGTTTCTTTTGGAGTTTCGGTACCGATGCCTACTTTTTTTTGGGCATTACCCCATTGTAGTGCTATGAGCAGTACGGCTGTTAAATATAATTTTATTTTCATTGTATTTTATAATTTATTTTACAACAGGATACGCACTATTTGCATCCATTGGGGTTACTGTTACACTTGGATTATTAGTGTTAGCAGGGAAACTAACTTTCAAATTATTGTTGAATATTTTCACCCAACTTTTTTTGATGATGAAAAGTTGTAATTTCCAATAGAGTTGTTTATTAGGTTTTTCTAATGGTGCTGTGAAATCGTATTCTCCGCGGAAGTACCATCTATTGTTATATTCTACCATTTCCAATAGAGGAGTTTCGTAGAAAAAAGGTACCCTTATACGGTCATCATCTTTCTCTGCGCCGAGGGTTTTCGCAGTTGTTCCCTGTATGACATGGTCATTATCATTAGCACCTACTCTATCTCTTTTTCCGATATACCCTGCACTTTTAGATGGCCAGTCTTTTACATTGGTTATTCTATTGGTCCAAGTTTCATCAGCCTCTACAACTCCTAATTTTGTATTTTTATCTGCTATAGAAGCTATTTTCATAGCGACTGGGCTTTCATCATCTCCTTTTCCGGATACTAAGGTAGCAGATAATAGTGTAACCAAATACTTAGATGGGTCTATCCCAACATCTTGGAATGTATGAGTATAAGAGAAGTATTTTTCTTTATTTTTAGGTGTTACAGGTATATATAGCTCTTGTTTATCAAATATAGATAATTTTTTTATACTGGGTAACTGTACCACTTGTCCATTACTATCTACTCCAAGCATTATTGGTCCGCTAACATCTTTTGGGGTATCTGCTATCCTCACTGTACCATTTACATCGAGGGTATAGGCAGGGCTTTCGGTATTGATGCCTACTTTCCCTTGTGCGGATAGGCCAATGCTACCCGCCAAGAGACAAAGAGTACTTATTTTATATGCTAATACTTTCATGTTTTTTAGATTGATAATATTAAACATTTTATTGAATACCATCTCCGAAATTAGGAGCCTCAGCTTCACTACCAGTAGTAGTACCTGCTCCCCCAAAGATATAGAACCATCTGTATTTGCTATTAGCGGTTTTCATACAGAAGCCCATCACAGAGGTAGTGGTAGAACTTCCATTTACGGTCATTCCTTCTTTGTAGTGGATAGTTCCTGCATTGTCAGCGTTACAAACTGGTATAGAACTACCAGTGTGTTTTGTTACACCGTTTCCGCTACCACCACCTGTTGGGATATCTGCCTTACCTAAAACTCCATCATCATCTACTACTACCATTTTAGTAGGTGCATATTTTTTATCTTTTATTTCTTTTACTATTGAATTATCTTTAGTTGTGTAATATTCTACATTTCCTCCTGATGTTGGCAAATTAGAAATTTTTACATGACCATTTACATCAAGAGAGTACTCTGTAGAGTTTTTACCGATGCCAACGGTACCATTTTCTCCATCTAAAAGGATGTTCGCACCTTTTGAGTAAAAATTGTTGTTTGTACTACTAGCAACATTATCCTCTTTCTTAAGTTCTTTTCCCAAGTATATTTTTCCTGTATTGGTAAGCGACGCCATTACACCTGTTTGTGGGGCATTAAGTATTTTAACATAAATATTCTTTTCGAATAACAACTGTTGCCCTTCAGTTCGTTGAATTATAGAGTATATGTAACTATCATTATTACTGGTGTTACCATTATCTGTAATATACAATTTTCCTCTTAGTTCTGTATCTCCTTCCACCTCCAGCTTGTGGGTCAGATTTTTCCCTGAGCCAAAACTTCCTATTCCCACTTTACCGCTTTGGTAGATATCTTGGCTATTAGAAGTAGCTTGTGTGGAACTTCCAGCTACTTGCCACGGCTCTGTTGGGATAGTAGGCATAATTATGCTTGATAAAGGTTTTTTCCCTAACACACCATTATTATCCACGGTAACTACATTAGTCGCAGTGAAATTCGCATTATTAGTTCCCGTTTTGGTTCCATCTGTGTAAAGTTCTTGTATGCGGACTTTTCCCTTTACATCAAGAGTTTCGGTAGGGTTAGTTGTGTTGATACCTACTTTGCCTGTGGGCTGTGTTGTCTGAGCATTGATGGATGCCATGCCCAATCCAAAAAAGAAAACAACGGCTACTCCGCTCTTCACCGATTGTCTCAGAATAATTTTTTTAGACATTTATGATATTTTTAAAAGAATGATATTATTTATTTATTTATTTATTTTACGAAATTACAATGCACAAAGTTAGTATATTTTAGAATGATTTACAAAAAAATATAGACAAATTATTTATAAACTATAAAAAAACTCCCTAAATACAACCTTGTAAAATCCAAGTTATATTTAGGGAGGGTATAAATTTTTCGGTAATGCTTTCTTATTATTTTATGACTATCATATCTTAAAAATTAGGATATTAGGTTTTTATTTGTGGAAAATAACAATTATGGAAAGTTGATATATTTCGGGCTGATTTGCAAATAAGGGTATGGGCAATTTTGTTTAAATGTAGTATATTTGCAGTCTTTATAATGGTATAATCTATGCAAGGTAAGAAGAAACTATCTATTGTAGTGCTATCCTATAACCATCAAGAGTATATAGAACAAGCTTTGGAGGGAATTTTTATGCAAAAAGTAAATTTCCCAATAGAACTCATACTATGTGATGATAAGTCTCCAGACAATACCCACAAAGTGATAGAAGCCTATCTGAAAAATACACCTCCTCATATAGAAGTGAAATATACTCGCCACGAACAGAATATGGGTTCTACGCCGAACTTTTATTACGCCCTACGGCAGGTTACGGGAGAGTATTTGGCGTTTTGTGAGGGGGATGATTATTGGACAGATGAACACAAACTACAAACTCAATATGATTTTTTGGAGCAAAATCCAGAATATGCTATTTGCTTTCATCAGGCGAATAATGTATCTCCATACTCTGAGTTAGATGGAAAGCCATTTTCTATCATAGAGGACAGAGATTATACGCCTTTGGAGATTTATCAGCATTGGGTAGTGCATACGGCTACGGTAGTGATGCGTTCGGCAACTTTGAGGACATTGGCCTTTAAGGAGACATTGAACGACCCTACTTTGCAGTATTTTGATACGGCTATATTCTTGGCTGCCACTACTTTGGGCAAGATAAGAGGTTTTTCTAAAACGATGTCTGTCTATCGCCGACACGACGCAGGGCTTTCCTTTGGGGCAGTTAATTTTCGGAGAGATTTGAAACATAATCATTTGGATACGATTATTGGAAATTTCTATCAAGGAAAAATCAAACAATATTCAGACTGGCAGATATTTATTAGAAGCTATAACGACTTTTTCCAAACATTGAAGCAGGGACAATTTGCTACAGCATTTCAGTTTTTGAAATGGATTTTAAAACATTATAAAAAATTGATTATTTATTTACTCAAAAAGTGGAAAAAATAGACAAAAGACAGAGACAAAAACACTAAAAATAGTTTCAATGAAAAAAATCACCATAGGTTTTTACTCTTCAAGACCATTAGAGGACAAGAGAAACTGGTCGGGGACGATGTATAAAATGTACGAGCAAATCCTAAAACACGGCTACGAAGTAGTGTGGGTACCCATAGTACAACTATCCGAAAGCCAGCAAAAGATATACTCCTTCATTGAAAAATCAATGCAGAAGATATTTAATAGAGGATACAACCAGCATATTAATTTGTATAAGTCTTTGGTGCTGTCTAAGAAACTAAAAAATGCCATCACGAGGCAAAAGATAGACATATTATTCGCTCCTACGGCAGTCTGTGAACTCGCATTTTTAAAAACGGATATACCGATTATCTACCTTAATGATGCCAATATAGCTCAGTTGCTCAACTATTATCCATATTATTCAGGTTTTGGTATTTTATCTAAAAGAGAAACACTTTGGTTAGAGAGAAAAACACTCAATAATGTGGATGTAGCCATATTCTCTTCCGAATGGGCAGTAGATTTTGCTAAGAAACACTATCAAATCCCTACTGAAAAAATAAAACTCCTAAAATTTGGGGCAAATTTGGAAGTTCCAGAACATCTCCCTTCTCGCAGAGCGATTGATAGCGAATATCGTTTCCTATTCTTAGCCGTAAATTGGGAAAGGAAAAGGGGCGATTTAGCCTTTGAAACGCTTAAAATATTAAAAAATAAGGGGGGGGTAAATGTGAAACTGACCATTTTGGGGTGCGAACCAAATATCCAAGAAAATTGGGTAGAAATAATCCCATTTTTAAATAAAAATAATCCAGCTGATTTGCAGAAAATCCAAGATTTTTTGCTAACTTCGCATTTCCTTTTTGTACCTACTGAGGCAGATTGTACTCCGATAGTATTTTGCGAGGCATCGGGCTATGGACTTCCGATAATTTCCACGGATACAGGAGGCGTGTCAGCTCATATTGAAAACGGAAAAACAGGAATTTTGCTTCCTAAAAATGCTACGGCGGAAGACTATGCCCACGAAATAGAAAAATTATTACAACATCCAGAGCAGATATTAGAAAAATCCCAAAACGCCCGAACAAAGTACGAAAAGGAACTCAATTGGGAGAATTGGGGGAATCAATTTAATGATATTATAAAAAATATCTTATCTCAATAGTCGTTTTTTCCAAAATTTGAATGATAGGGAGAGAGGTATCCCACGGAATCTATCAAGCCAAGGTATATGCTTGGCTTTTAAGGCAATATTCCAATAAGTGGTTGCCCATTCTTCTTTTTGAGTCTTAGAATCCGAATCTGTAATTTTTTCAGAAAGAGAAAGCATTGCCCCTCGCGGGTTGTTTTCCATCAATAGACTATATTTAGAGGATAATCCGTCTTCCAAATACTCCCCAGAAACTAAAACAAAATCCGTATAAAGCACTCTATAACGCTTCCCTATCCTACGATGAACCAAAGACTCTGGACAGAATTTTTCTCCTTCAAATTGTGGGAATGGGTATTTTTTTACAATTTCTGTTTTGTAACAAAATGCCATTTCTCCCCAATATTCCCAATGGAATTCACCTTCTTCGTCATAAAACCACATTTTGTTATTGTATTTTGTGGCGTCATATTGTATATTTTTCGTGAAATGGATAAATGTAAATCCTGCGATATTTTCTTCCTTAACCCGCTCCATAAGAGCGTAACAAGTCTCGATGCAATTTTCTAATAAATAATCATCAGAATCTATCACAATAAAAAAATCACCCTTTGCCAAGGCTACTCCTGTATTAATAGCGATATGTTTTCCTTGATTTTTCTGTTTTATATAAGTAATTTTTATTATTCCTTCATCAATAAAAGACTTTATTAATACTTCTGTGTCGTCTGTGGAGCCATCATCTACAATTACCCAATCAAAGTTTTGATTTGTTTGTATTTTTAGGCTTTCATATAGTTTGGGTAGGGTATAGGCCCTGTTGTAGGTTGGAGTGAATATAGTTATTAATCTTTCCATAATTCGGGTAAATCTATTTTTTGATGTGGCTCTATATCCAAAACATATTTTAGCCAGTTTTCCACACCATATTTATTAACTATTTTCTCATCAATTTCGTAATAGGGTTTATCTAAAAACTCTTTCAGCCCAGAGAAATCCTCATAATCTGTAATAAAAATATTATCAGGATGATAAAAATCATAATTTTTAACATTTACATTATCAGTGATTATTTTTTTCTTATAATATATCGCCTCAAAAAATCTAAAACTTAGTCCATCGTGGTGTGGTAGTTTTAGGTCTAACACCGCTTTGGATTGCATCAAGTTTTGCCAATTTTCTTCGAAAGATATCCCGCTATGTATGAGTTTTACCCCCCCCCCCTTATTTTGGGTAAAAACATGATTAGGAACGCCTAATATCACATTGATTTTCAAGTGTTTTTTATTGGCATATTCGCTAATTTTCGTTGCGCATTTTATCCTATCTGGAGTGCCAACTCCTACATAAAAAATATCAGTATCTGCCTGAGTGTTTGTGTGTGGATTTGGGAACCAACAATTCGTAAGGGGCAAAAAATGATATTTCAATTGGTCATTTTTATCAAAAGTAAATATCTTATCAAAAAAAGGTTGGTAGTCTAATATTTTTTGTCCCACAGCCATCCCATCAAATTGATAATTAATCATCTGCTTAGATATTTTTCGGCATAGTTTGATTACTTCTTCCGAGTATAGGTCTGCACGGAAAAATAGGATATAATCTATTTTGGGGTGCTTTTTTATGATATTTTTTAATCTATTTATATCAATTTTTTGATGATATTCATCATATTTTCTATGTAGAAAAGTTTTATCTTTGAAGAAAATCCTCCTAAAAATATTTTCGTATTTAGTCCAAATATTTACTTTAAATTCTGGGATATCACCCCACTCTTGGGAATAAAAATGAATAGGTTCCAATCCTATTTTTTCGGCCTGGGAGCAGAAATATTCTCCTAATTGTTTATAAAAAACTAATATTTTTTCTTTTTTAGGCATTTTTTATAATTTACTGGTTATCATATAAATAATCGTGATATATCGTCTATATTTAAAGAAAATAGGGTAAGAATATAGGTTATTAAAACACCACAATCTTGCATTATCTTTTGGAGATAATTTTATTTGATGAAATTGAAAAGGATATAATTTTTTCTTTTTCATCAATTCTAATACTTCCCTAATTATTTGAAACTTGATAGGGTATGAATAGAGCATACCAATCCAATAATATATAAATTTTTCTAATAAATATCGTATCTTGTCTGCTACTTGTTTATTAGTTTGACCATCTAAAATTTCAAAAATACTAAGTATTGCCAATCCATAATCTCTTATACGCTTATCATTATAGTTATGTGTAATAGATTGTTCATTTTTATAGTAATTATATATTCTTTTATTGGGGATATACATTACTTTTTGTGCGTTAAGAATAGTTTTTAGATAAAAATCTACATCTTCGTGAAATATTCCCTCGCGGAAGAATATATTATTTTTTATTAAAATATCTCTGCGGTATAGGGTGGCACAAAGCAGAATGTAGAGTTCATTATTAATAATAAAATCTTGGCCAGTAAATACTTGTAAAGGTATTATATCACATTTTTGCTCCGTAATATCTCCATTGGAGGAAACATTTTTCATATTAAAAATTAATATATCTAAGTCTCGTTGATGGACTTCATTTAGTAATTCTCTAATACTATTTCTGTCTAGCCAATCATCTGAGTCTAAAAATAAAATATAATTGCCTTTGGCATGTAATATTCCCGTATTTCTTGCTCCTCCTAATCCTTTATTTTTTTGAAAAATATAGTGATAATTATCTCTGCTTTCAGCAATTTTTTTTGCTATTTCACCGCTTTGGTCGGGAGTTTCATCATCAATAAGCAATACCTCATAATCTTCCGAAGCAAGATTTTGTTCGAATATACTATTGATGCATCGCTCTATATATTTTTCTACATTGTAGATAGGGATAATAATACTTAATCTCATTACTCAAAAATAGTAAACATTGCAAAGATAGTAAACATTGCAAAGATAGTAAAATCAAGGATTTTTCTTAACTTTGCAACAAAAATTTCATAACATTTTATGAGACATACGAATAATTTTGATTTTTTGAGATTGCTTTTTGCAGTGTGGGTTATTATAACGCATTCATATCCTCTTACGGGACAGCCCGAGCAAGATTTATTATGGAAAATAACAAATGGGCAAACGGTGTTTTCGTATATTTCGGTTCGTGGATTTTTTGCGATTAGTGGTTATTTAATCATTCAGAGTTTGCTTAGGAGTAATAATTTAATAGATTATTATTGGAAGCGTATTCTTAGGATTTTTCCTGCATTGTTTGTAGTATTACTTTTTTCTACTATTGTATGTTATTTTGCATATAATGGCACTACGCCTTATTGGAGCAATTTATCTACTTATACCTATTTGCCACGAAATATGGTTTTCTTTACTGAGATGTATCAAGACCAAGGCACGATAGAGGGGATATTTTCTACTAATAGGTACGGCACTCCTATCAATGGTAGCTTATGGACTATAAAAATGGAGTTTTTCGCCTATATGATGGTTTCTCTGTTATTTGTGTTTCGTAAAAATAGAAAAATGTTGATTGTTTTAGTGTTGATAGTAACCGTGTATTTACAAATTATGGCTCCGTTTTTCATTAACAGAGGGAAGAATTATAATTTTTTGGCGAATATATTCCATCTAAGTCACCATCAAATGCAGGATGTATATAGTTTTTTCACAATGGGGAGCTTGTTGGCTTTATTAGAAATAGAGAAATTAAAGAAGAAAACGCTCACTACAATATTTTTGGTTTCGTTGGGGGCATTGGTAGTAGCTACTTGTTTAGTAGGATTTTTCAGATATACTCATTATTTTTTATTACCGATAGTATGTATCAGTTTTGGTATTTCATCGTGGCGATATATTAATTCTATTGGGAGTAAGATTGGAGACTTGTCGTATGGTATTTATCTTTTTGGATTTCCTGTTCAGCAGTTGATAGAATATTTCTTAAAACCTACACCATTAGAAATGATGCTATATGCATTACCCGTTGTTATTATTCTTGCATATTTATCTTGGAATTTTGTAGAGAAAAAAGCATTATCGTATAAGAATTTATTTAAATGAAAAAGAGTATTTTATTCATTGCAGATAAGCCTGATTGGGCATATCATAATATCATTAAAACTTGGGCTGAATTATTAAATGAAGAATATAACTGCTATGTGGCTTTTGCACAAGATTTTTTTATTAAATCTAAAAAGTTCAGCCGTTGGGATATTCTAAAAAATAAAATAAGCCTTGCTATAAAATCCTCAAACAAGAAATATAAAATTCACCCATCTAAAACATATTCATATCCTATATATAGCGAAAATCCCGTATATGAGGTATTGAGTCAGCAAAAAACGAATAAGATTTCTTTTGATTTTATCATAGAAATGGCTTATTATTTTCAATACATTTCTGAATTTCCTTTTATAGCGAATAAGAAATTAGTGGGTATATATACAGATTCTTATCCTCACGAGGGACCATCTTTTGATGAGAAAACCAAAACCAACTTGAAGGCTCTATCACGACAAGAATTTTATAACAGATATTTGAAAAAATATGATGGAATCATTGTAGGAGGTGGAAACTTGTATGACGATTATCAAAAATTTAGTAATAAAGTATTGTTTTGTTATGGCATTTATAAAGAAAATGAATTCATTGAAAATAAAAGTGTAGGAGAAAAAGAGACTCTCACCATTGGTTGGACAGGTACTCCCAATAGAGAGATGAAAGGCTTCCGTAGCATCATAGAGCCTGCCATTAAAGAGCTACAAGAAGAAGGATTAAAAATTAAACTAAAAACTAAATTTAGCGGTAGTTATGATGAGTTACTCTCATTTTATCAAGATGTAGATATTGTTTGTATTGGTTCTTCTGCAGATTCTGGTCCCTCACTTTTTGCGGAGGCTTCCTTAAGTTCTGTTCCATGTATATCTACAAGGGTTGGACTTCCCAAAACGGTCATCAAAGATAGTGTTGATGGTGTTTTTATTGATAGAAACAAGGAAGAAATGAAATCTGCTATTAAAAAACTTTATCAAGATAGAGATTTATTAAAATCATTTTCTATGAGAATAAAAGAAGATTATTTGGATATTATGAGTAATGAAAAGATGGCTAATGAATTAGTGCGATTTTTGAATGATATATAACGGAGTAAAATAGTAAGAATATTTGAAGTTAGAAAAATGATAAATACATTTATATGGCGATTAAAAGAGGCTTGGGGAGTTATCATTGGTAAGAAGATAACTCAGAAAAAGTTTATTAAATCCAGTTTTCCAGAAATATCGGTAGATACTCAACCTCTGTATCAATTTAAAGACCCACAGTTGGAGACCTACATAAAATCAAAAAAGATAGAGTTTGTTTTCTCTGAGTTTAATGAAAATAGAGTCAATGCAGGAGGTTCGGAGTTTAGCCTCGGTAGTCGATTAGACCCAAGTCTTAGCAGTTTAAGAAAATTTTTTCCTGATGCTCAGTACACGGTTTATTCCGATTTTGATTTGAATATAGAGGGCGTTCAGTTAAAAAAGGTAGAAAATCCAGTCTTGCAGGATAAGACAGACCATCCAAGACATTTCTATCATTTGGCAGATTATTATAAGTTTAAGGGAATGCTCGATTCCGATGCTGATATCGTGGTATCTATTGATTCAGATATGTTCGTTTGGAGCGAAAATATCTATCGTTTGATATATCTTACAGAAAAATTTGGCTATTGCGTGCCGTCAAGTTCGGGTAGAAGTATGAATTTTGAGGTGGAAAATCAATTAGATACTATATCTATCACTGATGAGAGTAATGGTTTGGGTATTAATTGTAATATTACTCCAATGTCTCTATCCAAAAACTCCGATGCAGGTAGAAAATATTATGAAATGTGTTGTCATAAATTAGAAGAAGAACCCTCCCGAGCTTCCATTGCTATGTGGAAAGCTGCTTGGGAAACTGGACTTATTCCGTATTTTTTACCGAAAGAGTTTTGTGTCGTTAGAGGGTTAGAAGGAATGGGGCATGAGGTACTGCTCCACATTGGGCATCCCGAAGTAGCAAAGTATTATAATATAAAAATTTAGTTATGTTATTTAATTCTATACATTACGCTATATTTTTACCGATTATATTTATTCTTTATTGGTCATTTAATAAAAATTTAAAATGGCAAAATATACTCTTGCTTATTGCTAGTTATTATTTTTATTCTTGCTGGGATTGGCGTTTCTTATTCTTATTGCTATTTTCTACATTTTTGGATTATTTTTCAGGATTACAAATAGCAAAATCCGATAAAGCTTCTATTCGTAAATTTTGGTTTTGGCTGAGTATTCTTGTTAATTTAACCTTTTTAGGATTTTTCAAATATTATAATTTCTTCATAGAGTCATTTGCCGAAATGCTTCGTCAAATAGGTTTTAATCCTAACCTATGGACTCTAAACATTATTCTACCAGTAGGTATATCTTTCTATACTTTTCATGGGTTGTCTTATGTTATAGATATTTACAAAAAAAGAATTTCACCAGAAAAGGATTGGATTTTATATTCTCTATTTGTAAGTTATTTCCCTCTTTTAGTAGCAGGACCTATCGAAAGAGCCACTCACCTACTTCCTCAATTAAAATCAAAAAGATTTTTTAATTACAACAATTCCGTAGATGGATTAAGGCAAATCCTCTGGGGATTATTCAAAAAAGTAGTTATCGCTGATAATTGTGCCCATTATGTCAATATAATTTTCAATGACTATGAAAATTATAATGGTACGACTTTGGCTTTCGGAGCTTTCCTTTTTGCAATTCAAATTTATGGGGATTTCTCTGGATATAGTGATATTGCCCTTGGCACTTCAAGAATGTTTGGTATAGAGCTACTTAAAAATTTTAATTATCCTTATTTTTCAAGAAATATTGCTGAATTTTGGAGAAGATGGCACATTTCTTTGTCCTCTTGGTTCAAGGATTATGTATATATTCCTTTAGGAGGAAGCAAGGGCGGTAATTGGACGAGAGTTAGAAATACTTTTATAATATTTTTAATTAGCGGATTTTGGCACGGAGCAAATTGGACTTTCATATTTTGGGGATTCCTAAATGCTTTGTTCATCATGCCGTCTATATTGATGAAAACAAATAGAAATAATTTAGATATCGTGGCTCAAGGCAGATTATTTCCCTCATTAAAAGAATTTTTCCAAATATCTACCACTTTTACAATCGCCACATTTTGTTGGATTTTCTTCCGAGCTGAAAGTATTACCGATGCTTTCAAATTTATACATAAAATGATTACCACTATGCACATCGGTATAGGATATCCCTATAAATTACTCAATGGAAATCTTATTCCGTTACTCTTTATTTTCATTATGTTTATTTTTGAATGGTTACAAAGAGAGCAGTTATTTGCACTGAGGTTTAAAAATGATAAAATTCCTCAAATTTTCCGATGGATAATCTATATTTTTATCACTTTATCCATTATTTGGTATCACGGTAAAGAAGCTGAGTTTATTTATTTTCAATTTTAAATAATGAAAAAATTTATTTATAAAATATTATTATTTATAACAATTATTGTAACTATTATTTTAGGACAATTTCTATATCTATATTATAAAAATCATGATAATGTTGTAAAAATCAATACAAAAAATATTATCATTGGAGATTCCAATACTCGTTGGTCTATGGATGATAAAATTATCAAAGGATATTCTAACTTTTCTACTGGTGGGGAAACTTATTTATTCGCAGAAACAAAATTAAATATCCTTACAAAACACAATAAAATAGATACACTAATCCTCTCTTTCAGTCCTCATAATATTATCAATAATATGTGGTGGAATGATGGAGAAACTCCATTGGATAACAGAATGCCAGCTTTTTATTATGATTTTAGCTTTGAAAATCACTTAGACTTACTAAAAAACACCCCAAAAAGTTATATGCTGGCTTTGACAACAATAGGAAAATCCAAAATTGATAATATGCAATCTTATAAGAAAGCTGAAAATCACTTGACAAGATTCGGTTCTTATCTACCAAATCCTGAAAATGAAACTCAACATCCAATAAAACCTTATAAATACAAAAAACCTATTATTACTAATATAGAAACTAAATATTTACAAAAGATAATCAGATTATGTAAGGAGGAAAAAATCAAACTTATCCTTATACAACCACCTAAAAACTATTTAAGAAAAGATTATAAAAATTATGATCATAAAGAATTTTATAACTATTATGACCAACATCTGAAAGATATAGATTTTTTAGACTTCTCTAAATTAGAACTTCCTCCACATGCTTATTGGGATATGAACCATGTTGATATTGTCGGTGCTGAATATTTTAGTAATTTTATCTACCATTATCAAGGGGGGGGGATAAAAAAACTTTTAGAATCAAAATATAACAGAAAAAATCTGCACAAATGATTGTAGGCAACGGACTCATTGCATCACTATTTACAGAATGTGACCAAGAAAATATAATTTTCTTCGCTTCTGGGGTATCTAATTCTTTGGAAACCAAAAAAGAAGAATTTTTACGAGAAGAAAATTTGATTAAAAAAACTATTATAGAAAATCCTAATAAAGTTTTTATATACTTCTCTACTTGCAGTATTTATGACTCTTCCAAAGTAGAGAGCCAGTATGTTTTACACAAACTAAGAATGGAACAAATCATTATCCAACTTTGTCCTCAATATTTAATTTTAAGGCTGAGTAATGCTGTGGGCAATGGTGGAAACCCAAACTTACTGATGAATTATTTGGTTCGCTCTGTGAAAAATAACGAAATAATCAATGTGCACACCAAAGCAACTCGTAACCTAATTGATGTGGAGGATATCAAAAATATTACAAATCAATTAATTGATAAGCAATATTTCAATAAAATAATCAATATTGCCTATCCCGAAAATTATACAATTATTGAGATTTTGGAGATTATGGAAAAGTTTTATCAAACAAAATTATATCTTAATCTGGTCAAGAGTGGCTCTGGTTATGCGATTGATACCCATGATGTGGAAAGTTATTTTATCCAACATGCATTGACCAACAAAGAAACTTATCTTCATAAAATATTAGAGAAATATTATTCTAATTAAACAAAAAAACATGCTGTCATTACTTAATTTTTTCAAAATTGATATTCCCAAAAACAGAATCTTTGGTTTAGATTTACTTCGTGCCATAGCTATACTTTTGGTATTATTCGGGCATAGCAAACATTTTTTACCAAACAACATCGCTTATTTTCTAAATAAATATATTTTGATTGATGGTGTAGGATTATTTTTTGTTTTAAGTGGCTTTCTCATTGGTGGCATATTCATAAAAGATTTTGAAAAAGATACATCTTTCAAGTCTTTGTTAAACTTTTGGAAAAGAAGATGGTACAGAACTCTACCTAACTATTTTTTAATACTTTCATCTCTACTCTTACTCAGTATTCCAGAGATAGATTTTAATAACTTCAAATACTTTATTTTCTTACAGAATCTCTACTCTCCTATATCTCATTTTTTTAGTGAATCTTGGAGTTTATCCATAGAAGAATGGTTCTATCTCACTGCTCCACTACTCATATTCGGAATATTATCTGTTTCAAAAAATAAAATTTCGTTAAAATATAGCATATTAATTATTGCTTTATTGATGATTTTCTTCCCTACTCTACTCAGAGCTTATCGATATTTCACCCTTGAAATTCCAAAGAGTTTTCATACTTGGGATTTATATTTTAATCGCCAAGTCATAACAAGATTAGACTCAATAATGATAGGAGTAGTTGGAGCTTGGCTACAAAGATACTACCCTTCTATTTTCTTCTTCAAAAAAAATATTCTTTTTATCATTGGTACAATAAGTTTATTCCTACTCCACATATTTCAAGCTTCATATGACCCTCATTTTTATATTACTTCATTTAGTTTCAATGCATTAGCAGCTCTTATGCTCATTCCTTTTTTATATAAAATGAATAACTCTTTCTCCAACAAAGTAAAATATAATATATGGAAAAAAGGGGGGGTAATAATCTGTAATTCAATAACTTACACATCTTTAATTTCTTATTCTTTATATCTTACTAATATGTCTCTCATCAGTTTTAGAATACCTAATGATAATAATGATGATTCTTTCAACCTTATTGGTTTTATGGCCTTTTGGATTATTTCATTTTTGTTATCCACTCTTATTTATAAGTATTTTGAAGTTCCTACTACCAAATTAAGAGATAAAAAAATAAATATCATATTTTTGCTAAAAATAAAGTTATGAAGTCTATTATTAATAAAATTATTTTGAAATTTTTCTCCATAAAAGATAGATTGCAAAGAGAGGAGCAATTAAAATTGTTAAAACAAAATCCAAAATCAGAAATCCACTCCTCATTTAAGTTAGGGAATAATAATTATATGGATATATCAGATTCTGCTGAAATACATTTTGCAGAAAATACGCAAATCAATGAATCTAATTACCTTACCATTAAAAAAAATGCCCAATTTATAATAGGAAAAAACACCTATATCACGAGGGCTACAATCTCTGTTTTAGAACAAGTAGAAATTGGAGAAAATTGTATTTTAGGGGAAGGAATGAAAATATTCGACCATAATCATCAATATACCAGAGAGCCATTTTCTGTATCTAAAACAGACTTTGTAACAGCACCAATCAAGATAGGAAACAATGTATGGACAGGAGCAAATTGTATCATTCTGAAAGGTGTAACAATCGGTGATAATGTAATTTTGGGTGCGGGGTGTGTTGTATATAAAGATATTCCCTCTAATTCTATCATAATCAATAAACAAGAACAAATCATAAAAAATTTATAATTCTGAATAAATGAAATTTACTCCTCTCATCTCAGTAGTTATCCCCGCCTATAATGCAGAACAATTTTTAGACGAAACTTTGGAATCTGTTCTTTCCCAAACTTATGAAAATTGGGAATGCATTATCGTAAATGATGGCTCTACGGATAACACAGAGTCCATTGCAAAAAAATGGTGCGAAAAAGATGCGAGATTTAGGTATTTTTATAAGGAAAATAGTGGTGCTTCCGATACGAGAAATCTTGGAATCAAAGAAGCTCGTGGAGAATATATCGCCTTTTTGGATGCTGATGACCTATATATGCCTAATTTTTTGGATGTATGTCTAGAAAATCTTGTAGAAAAAGATGTAGATTTGGTAGCACCTAAAATGCTTGAATTCTGGGATGTACAAAATGAAGTAATCGAAGATGAAGATAAGAAAGATTATTTATATAGTGGAAAAGAGGGAATAGCATTATTTTTACATTCTAATAGAATCACAATGGCATTGTTATGCAAAAAATCCGTGATGGATGAAGTGGGTGGTTTTACTTGGCATAAGAAGGCAGAGGACTTACACTGTTGGTTGAAGGTGCTTTTTGCAGGGTACAAAATTTACAGGTTAGGTGAGTATTATGCCTATCGTAGAATGCATAATAATTCTTGGAGTAGTATGGATATAAATTGTTCCAAGGAGGTATTGGAACTTATTGTTTCTCTCAAAGCAAATATTTTAGAAAATGGGATGGATTATTATCGCTATTTCAATCGCTGGGCTAAAAAAAATATTATTATAAATAACAAAAATAGGAAATACCTCAATATAAGAGAAGGAATTAAATATATTAATGGTTTTGAAGCGAATTATTTTCCTTTTCGTTTTATATTGGATACAATTAAGAGAAAATTAAAAAATAAAAGATAGTTGTGTAAAATGAATAAAATTTATCCACTTATCTCAGTGGTTATCCCTGCCTATAATGCTGAACAATTTTTAGATGAAACTTTGGAATCTGTTCTTTCCCAAACTTATGAAAATTGGGAATGTATCATCGTAAATGATGGCTCTACGGATAGTACAGAGTCTGTTGCTAAAAAATGGTGCGAAAAAGACAGTAGATTTAGACTAACAAATAAAGAAAACGGAGGACTCTCCTCTGCTAGAAACTGGGGAATAAAGGAATCCAAAGCTGAATATATAGCCTTTTTAGATGCTGATGATATTCTAACTCCTGATAGTTTGGAAGTTAGAATAAATGTGCTTATAGAGCAAAATGTAGATTTAGTATATTCCAATGCATATAGAATAAATTATAGAGAATATACTAAACAATTACTTAGATGTGTTCATACAGGAAGGGTTGAAGATATTTCTATTTTTTTAGAAATAAATCAAGCAACTCCATCTACTATTCTTTGTAGAAAAAAAATTATAGAAGATATCGGTGGTTTTACTTGGGATAAAAAAGCAGAAGATTTGTACTGTTGGCTTAATTTATTACTTAATAATAATTCTTTTTATGGAATAGAATCTCCACTTGTATATTACAGAATTTTGGATCATTCTATGAGTGCATCAGATAGAAATTGTACAAAAGAAATTATAGCAATTATAGAAGATTTAAAATTAATGTTAATAAATTCTAAGGTCAATTACTCTAAATACCTTAAACTATGGGTTAGGAGATATATTTTATTAAAAAATGAACAAGGAAAAATTGAAAAAAATATTAAAGAAAGGATAAAATATGTTAATAACATTATTCCTAATTATTTCCCTCAATATTTAATCTATTTACCATTAGGAGAAAAAGTGAGAAAATTAATAGCATTACAAATTATAAAAAGAAAAAAAGTATAAACAAAGATGAATATAGTATATTTCATACCTCACTTAAAAAATATGTCAGGTATGGAACGGGTAATATGCGTAAAAGCAAACTATATGGCCGATGTTTTGGGATATAATGTTACAATTATTACTTACCGTCAATATGATTGCCCTATAATATTTGATGTGAGTCCGAAGGTGAAATTTGAGCATCTTAATATTGAAGATCCAACATTTAGATTGCAAGAATTTGGTTTTTTTGAGCGAAGAAAGAGGATTAAAATATTTATGGAAATCTATCGCCAAAAGGTGGAAGAGTATTTGAAAAACCATAAAACTGATATTGTTATTTCTACTTTTTTAGGTACGGAATATAAATTCTTGCCTTCAATAAAAGATGGTAGCAAGAAGATATTAGAGGTACATTTTAGTTTTAATGCTACTCAATTTAAGCTTTTGAAGAAGAGAATAACTTATTCTAACTTTTTTCAGATATATCAAGTTAAGAAAACTACAAAAATAATTAATTCTTTTGATAAAATCGTAATTCTTACAGATAACGATGCTGAAGATTGGAGAAAGTATTTTAGCAAGGTGGAAATAATATCAAACCCAATCACCATAACTGAAAGTAAGCCTACTGATTTGGAGAGGAAATCTGCTATCGCTGTGGGAAGATTGTCCAACGAAAAAGGATTTGATTATTTGATTGATGCTTGGCGTTTAGTACATCAAAAAAATCCTGATTGGACTTTAGATATTTATGGTGGTGGAGCGTTAGAGGAAACTTTGACGCAATATATTAAGGATGATGGTCTTCAAGAAGTTATCCGTATCCACCCCACCTACGGATAGAATTGCTGATAAATATGCAGAACATAGTATTTTTGCATTAAGCTCTCGTCACGAAGGGTTTGTATTATCCCTTTTAGAGGCAATGAGTTTGGGATTGGCTTGTGTGTCATTCGATTGTAAGCATGGTCCAAAACAGATGATAGATGATGGTGAGAGTGGTTTTTTAGTGGAATTAGGAAATACGGAAGTCTTGGCAGAAAAAATCAATACCCTCATAGAAAATGAGAAATTAAGAAAAACTTTTGCTCACAATGCAAAAATAAGAATCAGAGAAAAATATGGACTTGATACCATTATGCCAAAATGGACAAATCTATTTAATAAATTAATAAGTAAATAAATGTTTTCTATATTAGTAGCTCATTATAATAATTACGAGTATTTCAAGGATTGTTATAAAAGTATTATTGGTCAAACTTTTAATAGAAGAAATATTAATGAAATTTTTGAAAAAAAAGTTTCAGAAATAGAGAGTCTTCCTGAGTTTATTTTCAAGAAGGAAAATACTTGGTTAAAAAAAATATTTAGGAAAATAATTTAATAAACAGTAATACTTCCATTATGATTCAAAATCCCCTTATCTCAGTGGTTATCCCCGCTTATAATGCTGAACAATTTTTAGATGAAACTTTGGAATCTGTTCTTTCCCAAACTTATGAAAATTGGGAATGTATTATTGTAAACGATGGCTCCACAGATAATACAGAAGAAATTGCTAAAAAGTGGTGCGAAAAAGATGCGAGATTTCGTTATTTTTATAAGAAAAATAGTGGTGCTTCCGATACGAGAAATCTTGGAATCAAAGATGCAAAAGGAGAATATATAGCCTTTTTGGATGCTGATGATTTATATTTACCAGAGTATTTAGAATTTTGTTTGAAAACTCTTATAGAGCAAGATTCGGATTTGGTAGCACCTAAAATGATGGATTTTAAAAATCGTCCTAATAAAATCCCTGAAAATGATAATAATGAAGGCAATCTATTCTATGGAAAACAGGGAATAAGAGATTTTTTATACAGGAATCAAATTACAATAACTATCTTGTGTAAAAAGTCTGTCTTAGAGGCAGTTGGTGGTTTTTCTTGGCACGATAGGGCAGAGGACTTGCATTGTTGGTTAAAAATGCTTTTTGCGGGGTATAAAATATATAGAGTAAGAAAATATATGGCATATCGCAGAATACATCAAAATTCTTGGAGTAGTGGCGATTATGATTGTTCTAAGGAAGTAATCAAGATTATCCATAGTTTTAAGCAAAAGATATTGGATAATAATATTAATTATTATCAGTACTTCAATCGCTGGGCAAAAAATAATATTATTATTAGTAATGATTATAATACTAAAAAATATAATATTTGGGGAGGTATAAAACATATCAACAGCCTTGAGGCTAACTACCTTCCATTCCGTTTTATCATAAAAATAGTAAAAGAAAAATTATTTAAATAGAATTAATCATCTATAATATAACTTTTTGAATAGTTTCAGTGCTAGTGATGATGGCAGAGATAGTTTAAAAGATTTTTTCTTTATATCCATCGGAATAGATGGATTAAAATAATCAAAAAATGAGAGATTAATATCTTTTGTTTTTTGATATAAATTATAACTATACAGCCAAAGTTCATCGTTTTCTTGTGCTTTCCAATTCATTTGGAGAGTCATCGTTTTATAATTGATGAGTTGTTTTTGTATTAATCGTTTTCGTTCAATATTCTTTTCATTTTTATAAGAATCGTAAATATAAGAAACAATAGTTGCCCAATTATCGAAATGCCTTTTATTTCTATTGTGTATAACAGATTTGGAATGAAGATAATAATAAAGTGTAGTTTTATCAAAATTGACAAAACCTAACCTACTCAAAACTAATGCTGTTTGGAAACTTTGCAACTCATCTTGGGCAAATAAACCTCTGGTGAAATACAACTGATTTTTTCTTATAAAATCCAAAAGAACTAATTTATTCCAAGAAGAAGATGAGTATTGACCATTAACAAATGCTCTAAAAACTTCTTCATTATTAGTTATCGTATTTTGATTAGGATTTACCCTAAAAAAATCTCTTTCTCTACCATCTGATAGATTGACCATTATGGTATTTCCCACCACCATTTCTAACTGCTCCTTTTCTGCAATATTCACCATAATTTCTATACAATCAGGGGTAATCATATCATCAGAATCCAAAAAAAACAGATATTTCCCTTGTGCCGTATCTATTCCTTTATTCCTTACCACAGAAAGTCCCAAATTTTCTTCAAGATGATAGATTTTCCAATTTTGTAGTTGGTGTTCAGTGATAAATTGCTCCGCTATTTTTACTGAATTATCGGGAGTTTGGTCGTTAATTAGAGTAACTTCTATATTTTTGTAAGTTTGGTTTAATACTGACAAAAGACATTTTTCTAGAAATTCTTCACACTTAAATAAGGGAATTGAAATGGTAACAAGTGGTAGCATAATTTTTTGTCAAAAGTACATTATTTTGTAACTTTGTGCAAAATTTTATCATGTTTTTAATCCACAAAATATCTAAGGTTCTTTATTATCTTCTAAAGATACCTAATATCCAAAAAGCAAAACCATACTCTAAAAATATAAAATTTGGAGATTTTTGTAATTTTTCTTTTTATCCTAAAAGTAAAATTCAGTTTGGTAAAAATATCTCTATTCGTAATAATTGTAATATTTTGGTAAGTAATAATGCTCTTTTAAAAATTGATAACAATGTATTTATGAACAATTATTGTTCTATCAATTGTTTAGAAAAAATAGAAATAGGAGAAAATACTTTATTTGGGGAAAGTGTAAAAATTTACGATCACAATCACCAATACTCTTCTGAAAAAATAGAACATCAAAAATTCACTACAGCCTCCATTAAAATTGGAAAAAATTGTTGGCTCGGTAGTAATGTTATTATATTGAAAGGTGTAACAATTGGTGATAATGTGATTTTGGGTGCGAGGTGTGTTATCCACAAAGATATTCCTTCTAATTCTATCGTAATCAATAAACAAGAACAAATAATAAGAAATTTTTAATTTTCAAATAGAATACAAATTTATTTCTCATTTCAATAATATTATCCCGACCTTGCAATTCTAAACTTTTCAAATAAATTTTGGAATATTTCAATAGCTATACAAATAATACTGAAACTATTTTATAAAAAACAATGCCTACTTTATCCGTTATTATGTCTGTTTATAATGCAGAAAAATATTTAAGTCAAGCAATAGAATCCATCCTTAATCAAAGCTTTGAGGACTTTGAGTTTATTATCATTGAAGATTGTTCCACTGATAATTCCTTAAAAATTATAAAAAACTATGTAATAAACGATAAAAGAATAAGAATCATACAAAAAGCTAAAAATAAAAAAATGAGAGGATTTATAGAAAATCTGAACATTGGTTTGTCGGAGGCTAAAGGGAAATACATTGCGAGAATGGATTCCGATGATATTTCTCATCCTGATCGTTTCGAAAAACAAGTTCTTTTTCTAGATTCACATCCTAATGTTTTTATGGTAGGTAGTGCTATCAATTTTATTGATGAAAACGGAAAGCTTATTCGGAAATATGAAGCATTAGAAACTGATGATAAGATAAAAAAACAAATGATAAAAAAAATCTCTATGTACCATCCTACCATTATGTTTCGCAATTATAAAGAAGTTAGATATAGAGAAAAGATGTTCTATTGTGAAGATTACGATTTATATTTGAGACTAATGCTCCAAGATAAAATTTTTGCTAATTTTTCAGAAGCTCTCCTAGATTATCGCTTGCTTGGTTCTTCCCTTTCTCGCAGAGATAGTAAATTTATTAAAGCCCTTTTTGTAGAAAAAATGAAACAATTTTATCACGAATATAGAAAAAAAGGAAAAGATTCTTATGAACACTTTGTCCCCAATGATCTTTTGAATATTCTAAACCTAGATATAAAATCTTCTGAAAAAAATCTACAATTTGCATTACATATAGCAACCAAGTTTGGATACAAAAAAGTATTCACTACCCTTTTACAAAAATACCCTAATCAAAAAAATATCTATACTTTAAAAATATTAAATTCTTTACCATTAATTTTCTCAAAAATATACTTTAAATTCATCAATAACAATAATTTATGATCGACATTTTCATAAAATCTTTTAACCGTCCTTTTTATCTTGACAGATGCCTAAAAAGCATTGAAAATTTTGTATCAGGAAATTACAAAATTACCATTTTGGACGATGGTACTCCACAAAAATATTTGGATAAAATCAAGCAAAAATATTCTGAAATTAATATTCTAAAATCAAAAAACTATTCTGATAAAAATCAGGTAATTATAGATAATTTAATCTCCGGAAAAGAAATTAACGGATTCCAAATTCCTACGGATTTATGGATAAATGCCGTGAAAAATGCTTCTGAATATTTTATTATGACAGAAGAAGATGTTTGGTTTACAGAACCAATAAATGTAAATGATTTAGTACAAAAATCAAAAAAACACAATATTTCTTTATTGAAACTTGGTTGGTTAGGTAATCAAAAAGATGACCAATGGGTAAATATAAAATCTATAGATAAAGAAATATACTCCATCTACCCTAAAAAATTATTTTTGTCTTCTCCTATGATAATGGATTGGTTCTTTTATAATAAATTTAAATTCTTCACAATATGCTACCAATTGAGAATTTTTGACAATTATACTAAACTAAAATATTGGAGTCTAAATTCGATTTTGATGGGATTTTGGCAGAAGGATTATTGGCTCTCTATTTGGAAAAATTCACAAGGAATTGTTGATGAAAAACAGCAATTGAGAAACGCCGCAAATTATTACAAAAAACATAGACAGAATCCTAATTTTATCGCCAGATTAGAAACAGAAAAAATGAAAACCACATTTCAATCCTCTGCAACTAATTCCTATCATAAATATGGTATTAATTTTGATGTTAATCACTTTAATCATCTTATCAATGAAGCTTGGTTAAATGGTCATTTTGAAGCCATGCAAAATTTCCCAAAAGATTTTTCTATAGAATATTTTGAAGAATTTTTAGATGAAAAAATAAATATAACTAATTTTCATCATTGGGTAAAAGAATTTAAAAATCAATATAAAAACCTTGGCTGTAATGTTGAATAAAAAAATAAAAATTCTTTTTAGATTACGATCTTTAGAAATGGGAGGGGTGCCTCGTGTAGTTTTAGATTTGCTGAGAAATCTTCCAAAAGATAAATTTGACTTAACTCTAATGCTTAACCTTTATCAAGGTGAATTAGTATCTGAAATACCAAAAGATATAAAATTAATCACAATAGAAAAAGGAAGAGAACAAATGTCTAAAAATCCGATTATTCAAAAAATACAATTAGGAATAAGAAGATTAAAATTAGAATTATATCATAGATTCCCTGCTCTATTGTATGCTATTAAAGTAAAAGATAATTATGATATAGAGATTGCTCCTGGTTATGCCGAATTTGAAATGGTACTGAATTCACCCAATAAAAAATCAAAAAAAATAGGTTGGTTTCATACAGATGTAAGTTATGATAATAACAAAAGTCGTGTCATGAAACGAATAAATCTCATGAAAAAATTTGATTGGATGATTTTTGGAGCTAAACAAACTCGCCAAGTAATAGAAGACCTATATGGTGTAGTTTATCCCAAAAGTTCTGTCATTTATAATGTTATAAAATTATCAGAATCTAGAAGCAAAGCAGATGCTTTTAAAGTAGATTATCCTATAAAACCTGTTTTTTCTTCGATGGGAAGACTCCATAGTAGAAAAGGTTATCATACTTTAGCAAAAGTCCATAAAAGACTTCTAAATGAAGGATTAGAGCACTCTATTGCAGTAATCGGTGGAGGTAACGAAATGGAAAATCTTAAAAATCAATGTAAAGAATTAGGTATTGAAAAAACTTTCTTGCTGCTAAATAGTCAAAAAAATCCTTGGCCTTACATCAAAGCATCTGATTATTTTGTTTTACCTTCTCAATCCGAAAGTTACCCTTTAACCATCGGTGAAGTGATGGGATTAGAAAAACCTATTATTTCTACAAATGTAGGAGGAATTCCCGAAATGATAGAAGACGGGGTGGATGGTCTTCTGGTAGATTGTGATGAAGACCAAATATACGAAGCAATGAAACAATTTTTGACTGATAAAAATCTGGTGGATAGCATAACACAAGGGACAAAGAATGCCGATGAAAAATTTAATGAAGATAAAATCTACCAGCAGATTATAAATATTTTTGAAAATATCCTAAAAAACTAATTTTTAGTATGGAAAAAATCACCATATTTACTCCCACTTATAATAGGGAACATACATTGGGAAGAACTTTTGAGTCACTTAAAAATCAGACTATTAAAAACTTCAAATGGCTGATTATAGATGATGGTTCTATCGATAATACAAGTGATTTAGTAGAAATTTTTAAACAAAATGCTAATTTTGAGATTGAATATCATTATCAGGAAAATGCACATAAATTTATATCAATCATAAGAGCTATAAAGCTATGTAATACAGAATATTTCACAATTTTAGACTCAGATGATACCATTCTACCGAATGCTTTGGAAATTTTACTCAGTGAAATAGAAAATGTGCCTAGTGATATTGTCTTTGTATGTGGGTTGGCAGTGGATGAAAAAGAGCAACTTATTGGAGAAAAATACCCTAAATCTCCACTAGATTGCTCTATTTTTGAAATGAGATATCATTATAAAGTAAAAGGCGACAAATGGGGACTTGGTTTCACAAAAGTTTTCCAAAATATGAATCTACAGGAAGAGAAATATTTGGGAAAAGGATTTATCCCTGAGGGGGCCTATCAGTTTTTATTTGATGTCCAAGGGAAGCATAGGTTTATCAATAAAGCTGTGAGAATCTACCACAGAGATTTGGCTGATGAACATTCTTTGGCAAATAGTTTCTATGATGTCAAAAATGCTTTTGGGTTATCGCAAAGCTATCTCACTTTCATCAATGTTTATGCAGATAAAATTTATAGCCATCCTAAAACTCTTCTTAGGAATCTTATTGGTTATCAGTATTATTCACTAAAAAATAGAACTCCAATATCAGAGGTTATCTCATCTCCCAAAAATATAATCATTAAAACATTGGGAATACTGATTTTTCCTATGAGTTTTGTTTATCATAAGTTAAAATAATAAATATAGATAAGGCACTGGAGAACAATGTGCTGTATCCTCGTAAATTAGAGGAAAATCGCTCTCTTTTAGATAAATATATAAGAGAAAATCTCCCTTATAAATATAAGTCAATAAAGAAATAATGCATAGTAATTTGAAGAAAAAAATACTCATTCGTATTGGTTCTCTTCGCCACGGCGGAGCAGAAAAGGTGTTGGCTACATTCCTAAAAAATCTTCCCAAAGATAAATATGAAATAGACTTATTACTTAATTTGTATTCAGGGAAATATTTATCAGAAATTCCTGATTGGGTGAATGTTATCTATTTGAATAAAGGGGAAATGATTACCACCAACCGCCTACAAGATATACCACGAAAGGCGTTTAGAGTGCTGTATCAGTGGATAATGAAGCGATTCCCAAAATTGCTGTATAAATATATTCTGAAAGAAAAAAAATACGATATTGAATTTGCAGGAATTCACGGATTTCGGGACGAAATTTTGCAGTCTCCAATAAAAACCTCAAAGAAAGTAATGTGGATTCATAATGATTTGAGAAAAACGGAATTTCATAACTATACTGATGAAGAGATTAGAAAATTTTTTGGATATGATAAAATTTTGGTTATCTCTAAACATATTCAAAAAGATTTTGAAAACCTTGCTAAAAATGATGACGAGAGGAGTCGTATTGTACGAATTTATAATCCATTAGATACCGAAGAGGTATTGAGAAAATCTCAGAGTTTGACTTTGGAAAAACAGACTTCTGTTCCGACTTTTCTTTCCGTTGGCACGATTTTTCCGCAAAAGGGATTTGATAGGCTTTTAAAAGTTCATAGAAAATTGTTGGACGAGGGATTTCCGCACAATATCATCATCATAGGCGACGGATATGATTTTCAGAATATTAAGAAACTTCGTGATGAGTTAGGAGTACAAGAGACGACCGAGATGCTTGGTTTTACGGATAATCCATATCCTTATTTTCGTGATGCAGATTTTTATATGTTAAGTTCCCGTTATGAAGGTTTTCCAACCGTTTTATTTGAAGCTATTACATTGAAAAAGAATATTATAGCTACTGATGTTTCTGGAGTTCGTGAAATGTTAGAAAATGGAAAATTAGGCTTTATTGTAGAAAATACCGAAGAAGGAATCTACGAAGGAATGAAAAAAGCACTTGCTCAGCCGAGTGATTTTCAGGCGTATCAAGATAATTTAAAGTGTTATGAAATGCCATTTAATCTGGAAAATTCGGTAAGTAAAATAATGGAAATTTTGGATAATTTAGAGTAGAAAATGAAATATATTCGTGTTTTTTTGATACTTGGTCTCGTTATGCAATGTACGGCAAAACAAAAAGTAGAACAAAAGGAAGTGGAGTTACAAAATATATATAATCATAATCTTATTATTTATTATGATAGGGAAATAGGAAAAGAATATTTGTTAAAATCAGTCCAAAATTATCGGGCAGAGTTGCTCTATGATTATGATAACATTAATGGAATAGCTATAAAAATACCATCTGATAAGTCTATTCGAGAGGCGATTCGGTATTTCCAACAAGTCAAAGGAGTATTGTCAGTAAATCGAGATGAGGTGATGCAGATAAGCAAATAAACTCAAAATCTAATCAAAAAATATTTTTTGCGTTACCCTAAAATTTTAATGAAAAAATTTTATTATTAGTGTTAAAATGTGTAATTTCGCACCTTGATATAAAATATACTAAAAAAGAAATGGCAGTTTTAGGAGAAATTAGAAAAAGACCTGCAATTCTTGTTGGGTTTATAGCGTTGGGTTTATTGGCTTTTGTGGTAAATCCGAATTCTATTGAGAAGGTTTTTGGAAAAAATCCTGATGTTCTCGGGAAAGTAAATGGTGAAAAAATCACTCGTGAGGAGTTCAATGAGCAGTTACGATTTTTACAAGAGCAGGCCCAAGGGCAAAATATGCCTACTGAGGGATTGGAGGAACAAGCTTGGCAGACCATTATTCAGCGTAAATTAATCAAACAAGAGTTTGACAAGTTAGGAATTGATTTTACGGAAGACTTGTTTTGGAACCAAGTGCAATACACGCCAATGTTTGCTCAAAATCCTAATCTTTTTGATGAAAAGGGAAATTTTAAGGTAAATGAGCTTAAAAAAGAAATTGAAAGCCTAAAATCTCAACCAGAGCAATATAATAATTGGTTAAGATTTAGAAATCAATTGGAATATAGCATTATGGCGAGAATGTTGCTTACCAATATTAATGCTGGACTCACTATCAGTAAAAAAGAGGCAGAACTTATCAAAAAATATCAAGACCAAGTGGCAGATATTGATTTTGTGAAAGTGGATTATGCCGAGTTTTTGAAGAAAAATCCAATAAAAGTAACAACAAAAGACCTTGCGGACTATATCCAAAAACATCCTACAAAATTCAAATCTCAGCCGATAAGAAATCTTGGTGTGGTGTATTTCCAGGCGAAACCATCAGCAAAAGATCAAGCTGAGGCAGAGAAAGGTATAGACAAATTATTGAATGTAGGAACTGATGCTAATCCAAATGAAAATTTTAGAAATACGACTAACGATTCTATGTTCGTATCTCTTAATTCAGATATGCCATTTTACAACGGATATCTTACAGAGGATAAGCTTCCACAAGCTTTGCGTTCTCAAATCGCTACATTGTCAGTGGGTGCTATTGTAGGGCCATATAAGGAACAAGACTTTTTGGTAGTATCAAAATTATTAGATAAAAAGGTAGAAGCTAAAACATCTACCACCGCACGACATATTCTTATCTCGTATAAAGGTGCCCAAATGAGTGAAGAAAAAAGAGATGAAAAGGAAGCTAAAAAATTAGCAGATTCTTTGGAAGCAGTTGTGAAGGCGGATCCTACTAAATTCCAAGAATTAGTGAAACAATATTCCTCAGACAAAGGTTCTATCGCTAACGGTGGAGAATATACTATTGAGACGGGTAGTGGGCAAATGGTACCTGAGTTCCAGTCTTTTGTAGAAAAATCACCAAAAGGTGCTACGGGAATAGTAAAGACTGTTTATGGGTATCACATTATCAATATTAAGGATAAAAAATCCGAAGAAGGACATATGACTTATAAAGTTGCTAATTTGATAAAATCTGTAAAACCATCAGAAGCAACAGAAAATGAAGTAGATAAAAATGCAAAAAGATTTATCCAACAAGTACAAGGAAAGTCCTTCAACGAGTTTAAAAATATCGCTAAAAAAGGAAATTATCAATTCTATAATCCTAAATCTGCAAAGAGATTTGAAGGAAGAATAGAAGGTATAGGTACAGAAAAAGCTTCCGAAATCCTTTCTTGGGCATTCAATAAAAAGAGAGAAAAAGGCGATACTGAAATCTTTATGGTAGATGGTACAGGAGACAGAATAGTAGTATATCTCAATGGTATCAATGATGAATTTACAACCGACCCAGAATCCGTAAGAGACCAAATAGAACCGATTGTTAAAAATGAATTAGTAGCTAAGAAAATTATTGAAAAAATCGGTAAAGGAGCAAGCCTTGATAGCGTAGCTAAAAAATTTGGTACTTCAATCCAGCCAGCACAAGTGAATATTATCACTCCTATGGTAGCAGGCGTCGTAGAAGCTAAAGTTGCAGGAGCAGCTTTTGGAGTGGCAAAAGGAAAAGTGTCTAACCCAATAGAAGGAAATACGGGGGTATATGTGATTTTGAAAAAATCTGAAAAAATAAATAAGCAACCAGGGAATATTAACCAAGTAATGGATATGCTGAAAATGCAAAACTCACAAATATTCTCTCAATCTTTGTTGCAAAGTCTACAAGATGGAGCAAAAATAGATGATTATCGTATAGAGGTTTGGGATAAAATAAGACAAAATTAATAAATGAAACGATAGAGGTTTTTTTCTCTATCGTTTTTTTTCTTTTTATTTTATTACATTTGCAAAAATTCCAAAATGAGTGATAACTTTCATCAAGATGTTTTTGATAATGATTTTTCATATAGTGAAAATGAAGAAAATACAGAACTCTATGAACATTTGAACATTATCGTAGATAAAAAACAAGAACCTCTAAGGATAGATAAATTTTTATTGCTATATCGCCAAAATTCTTCTCGGAATAAGATTTCTGAAACTTGTCGTGCGGGAAATGTTTTGGTAAATAACAAACCTGTAAAACAAAATTATAGGGTAAAACCCAATGATGAAATATCCGTGTTATTAGCCCATCCTCCGCGAGAAAATGTGATTATTCCACAAGATATACCTATCAATATCGTATATGAGGACAATGATGTTTTGGTGATTGACAAGGAGGCAGGAATGGTGGTGCATCCAGGTTTTGGAAATTGGGAAGGCACCTTAGTGAATGCAGTAGCCTATCATTTTGAGAAAAATGGACTAAAAACAGACTTAGATAGAGTGGGATTGGTACATCGCATAGATAAAGATACCTCTGGGCTGCTAGTAATTGCTAAAAATGAATTTGCACTAAGCCATTTGGCACGGCAGTTTTATGATAGAACCACCAAGAGACTCTATTGGGCATTTGCTTGGGGAAATTTTGAAGAGGATAATGGAACTATTCGTGGGCATATAGGTAGGCATCAGAAAAATAGAATGCAAATGGCAGTCTACGAAGATGGCTCATATGGAAAACATGCAGTAACTCATTATAAAGTATTAGAGCGTTTTAGGTATATGACATGGGTAGAATGCAAATTGGAAACGGGGAGAACACACCAAATTAGAGCTCACTTTAAACATATAGGACACACTCTTTTTAATGATGAACGATACGAAGGGAATATTATAATGAGAGGTATCAATTTACCGAAATACAAGCAATTCGTACAAAATGTATTCGAGATACTCCCCCGCCACGCGTTACACGCTCATACTTTAGGGTTTGTCCATCCTGTAACGCATCAAGAAATGTATTTTGAAAGTCCTATGCCAAAAGATATGCAAAACGCCATTGAAAAGTGGAGAAAATATCTGGCAGGAAACGAATAAAAGAAAATATCATCAAAATAATATAAAATATGTTCAATCTAAAAGATATAAGAAACCAATTCCCAATACTTAATCAGAAGGTTAATGGTAAGCCTTTGGTTTATTTGGATAACGCAGCGACCTCACAAAAACCAATTTCTGTGTTGCAGAGTCTCCAAAAATATTATACAGAAATTAATGCTAATGTGCATCGAGGGATTCATACCCTTAGCCAAATAGCAACTGAAGAGATGGAATTTTCCCGTCAAAAAATACAAAAATTCATCAATGCAAAAAATGATTTTGAGGTTATTTTTACGCGAGGAACTACCGAAGGTCTTAACTTATTGGCGTATGCCTTTACTAACCAAATAAAAGCAGGAGATGAAATTATTATTTCTCATTTGGAGCACCACTCTAATATTGTTCCGTGGCAGTTGCTTTGTGAGAGAACAGGTGCTGTATTAAAGGTTATTCCAATTGATGGAAATGGAATTTTGCAATTGGATTTCTTAGATGAAAATCTTAATGAAAAAACAAAAATCGTATCCGTGAATCAAGTTTCTAATGCCTTGGGGATTATTAATCCGATAGAGGAAATTATTAAGAAAGTGAGAGCATTATCTTCGGCATATATTGTGATTGATGGAGCTCAGTCTATTTCTCATTTTAAAATAGATGTTCAGCAGATGGATTGTGATTTTTTCGTGTTTTCTGGTCACAAAATGTATGCACCGATGGGGGTAGGGATTTTGTATGGCAAGGAAGAGGCTCTTAGAAAGTTGAATCCTTTTCATGGCGGTGGAGAAATGATACATACTTGTGATTTCTCGGGAACTACTTATGCAGATTTGCCTTTTAAATTTGAGGCGGGGACTCCTAATGTTGGTGGAAATATAGCCTTAGGGGTAGCAACAGATTTTATAGAAAATGTTGGTCATCAAAATTTGCAAAAAATTGAAAATCAGCTATTTGAATATACACAAAAAAAACTATTGGAGATAGAAGGTGTAGAAATTTATGGCCTAAAAGCCAATCGGGCGGGAGCTATTTCTTTTAATCTTGATAAGATAGGAATATCATCTGATGTGGGAATGATTTTGGATAAAATGGGGATAGCAGTGAGGACAGGGCATCATTGCACCCAGCCAATTATGAAACATTTTGGAATTGCAGGTACCGTGAGGGCAAGTTTTGCTGTCTATAATACATTAGAAGAAATTGATATTTTCATAGAAGGAGTCAAAAAAGCTAAGAAAATGCTCAGTTAAATAGAAAATCCCCTTAAATATATGAGGGGATTTTTTGCTTCTTATTGTAAAGTATTTTTCTTCTTTAAATAATAAAATGTGGGAATAATGAGCAGTAAAATAAGCGGTTGTATTACAAACCGACGGATATAAAACGAAAATTGAAACCCGACCTCAAACTGTGTATAAAGGCAATATAAGTAGATAAGTAATGTAACACCGAATACTAAACTCATCAAAATACCGCCGTATAATGTCCATTTGATTTTGTTAAAAATAAAATGTATGATGATAGAGGAAAATATTAAGTTCAGCCCAAATCGTAAGAAATGACTGATAATTAATTGTTCCCAATTAAAAGTAGGGAAAGTAGGGTTTTGTCCAACTTGATGGAAATAATCCAAAAAAGGGTCGTAGAATAGGTTGCTTTCAGCATAGCGTATATAGATTAAGCCTCCAATGCCAAGTGAAACCAAAAAGATATTAGTGATTCTTTTTTTCATTTCTTAAAGTAAAAAAATTAATCCAGACAATCCATAAAATAACAATCGTACCATAGATTATTGCAGGAAATATGAAATCGTGGGCAGGGATGAAATATCTAGGGGATACGATACCCAAAATGTTAAGTCCTGCAATTCGGAAAATATTCATTACATACATCAAAAAAAGTCCAAAGAGAGAGAATAAAAAAGTTTTCTTCCCTTGATAGAAAGCAAAAATAAATGCTAGAAAAAGTATAGCTACCGAGATGATATTGCAACCTTCTACCATTATTGAAAGAATTTTTTTATCAAAACAATAATAGACTCCACTTGCAGAAATATTATCTACAAGATAGGTTTTGTAGCCTAGAAAATTTTGTAAATAATCAACATGCTGAGCCATAAATCGAGAAATAGGGTCTAAGCCACATCCTTTATAATGAGCAAGATAAATTCTTTCGTATAGAAATAAAAGAATGAAGTAAATTCCTAAAAATCTCAGTAAAATGAATAAGATAGGCTTTAATTCTTTAAGCATTGTATGGAATTTACTGACAAAGGTAATGAAAAAAATATGATATGATATATTGTAATATGGTATTTTGAATGGTTTTATATAAGGTTGTATTATTTATTATATTATATATAACAAAAAAAATGATTATATTTGTAGTGGTTAAAAATAATTAAAAAATTGTGGAATATTTAATTTATGTGCAATTCTTGGTCGTATTGTTTGCTATTTTTATTGGAGCAAGAGTTGGCGGAATAGGTTTAGGTGTTTTTGGAATGATAGGTTTAGGGATTTTGGTTTTCGGTTTTGGTTTAAAAATTGGGAAGCCGCCTGTAGATGTTATGTTGATGATTGTAGCTGTGATTACAGCAGCAGCGGCATTGCAAGGAGCAGGAGGGTTGGATTATTTAGTAAAGATTGCAGAGAAAATCCTTAGGCGTAACCCTGCAATGATTACGATTGTAGCACCTATAGTTTGTTATATTTTTACTCTATTTTCGGGGACGGGGCATATTGCCTATTCACTTCTACCGATAATTTCGGAAATAGCCATAGAGAGTAAAATCCGTCCTGAGAGGCCGTTAAGTATTTCGGTTATTGCATCTCAGCAGGCAATTACGGCGAGCCCTATTTCGGCAGCTACATCTGCACTACTTACAGCGGAATTGTTGGGGGGAAAGGGAATAGAGTTGAGTGATATTTTGATTATTGCTATTCCAGCTACACTTTTAGGGGTGATTGTTGGAGCTATTGTGATGAGTTTTGTCGGTACAGATTTAGAAAAAGATTCTCGTTATCAAGAATTTTTGAAAAAACAACAAGATAAGAAGATAACGGCAGAAGTCTCTACTTCGGAGATTAATAGTGGGGCAAAAATAGCTGTGGTGTTGTTCCTATTAGGTGTTTTAGGGATTGTTGTTTTTGGTTCAGTTCCATCACTAAGGCCAAGTTTTGTACAGGAGGATGGTTCTGTTTCTGTTTTGGGAATGGCGGAGGTGATAGAAATTATAATGATGAGTGTGGGAGGATTGATATTAGTTTTTTCAAAGACTGATGTTACGAAAGTAGTAAAAGGAAGTGTATTTATAGCAGGAATGCAGGCTGTTATAGCGATATTTGGTATTGCATGGCTTGGGGATACATTTTTCCAAGGGAATATAGATTTTTTCAAAACAAATATAGAACATATAGTTAAGGAATACCCATTTTTATTCGCAGGGGCTTTGTTCATTATGTCTATATTTTTGTTCAGTCAGGCAGCTACCGTTAGGACGCTGTATCCATTGGGGATATCCCTAGGGATACCACCGATGATGTTGGTGATGATGTTCCCTGCAGTGAATGGCTATTTTGTAATTCCAAATTATCCAACCTTAGTAGCAGCGATTAATTTTGATAGGACGGGAACGACTCGAATCGGGAAATATGTATTGAATCACTCATTCCAAATTCCTGGTTTTGTAGTAACAATTGTAGCACTTGCCGTAGGGTATTTATTAATTTCGATATTATAATTAAGAATAAATTGTATAATTAAAATAATCAGTATTATGAATTTTTTCAGAAAAATAATCATTGCATCCAGTGTTGTAATATGTACTATAGCTTATTCTCAAAAGGCAAAAATCCGAATAATAGCAACGGGAGGAACTATCGCAGGTGTGAGTAAATCTGCAACAGAAACTAACTATAAGGCAGGTGAAGTGGGTATCCAACAACTTTTGGAGGCTGTACCACAAATAAATTCTGTAGCCGATGTCTCAGGTGAGCAATTGGTGAAGATAGGCTCTCAAGATATGAATGATGAGGTTTGGTTGAAATTGGCAAATAGAATAAATGAGTTACTCAATAAAGAAGGATACGATGGTGTAGTAATTACCCACGGAACAGATACGATGGAAGAGACAGCCTACTTCCTTAACCTCACCATACATAGCAAAAAACCAGTGGTGATGGTGGGTTCTATGCGTCCTTCAACAGGAATTAGTGCTGATGGCCCTCTTAATTTATTGAACGCCGTAGTAGTAGCCTCTGATAAAAAATCCGAAGGTCGTGGAGTAATGGTAGCAATGAATGATGTCGTTTTGGATGCTAAAGATGTTGTTAAAATGAATACTACTGCGGTACAGACATTTAATGGGGCAAACTTTGGAGTATTGGCACAAATACATAATGGAAAGGTGTATTTCAGTAGAAATGTGGAAAATAAACATACATACCAATCAGTATTTGATGTGAGTAAATTACAATCTCTGCCAAAAGTGGGTATTGTTTATGGTTATTCTAATGCCTCTGAAATTCCTATGAAGGGATTTATAGATGCTAAATTCGATGGTATTGTATATGCTGGTGTGGGCAATGGTAACTTGTATCATACACTTTTTGATTTGGCAATCCAAGCCCAACAAAAGGGAATCCAAATCGTGAGGTCTTCTCGTGTGCCTACGGGAGCAACAACCCTCGATGCTGAGGTAGATGATGCTAAATATCATTTCGTGGCATCTGGGGCAATCAATCCGCAAAAATCAAGAGTACTCCTAATGTTAGCTCTTACTAAAACAAGGGATTGGAAAGAAATACAGAGGTATTTTAATGAGTATTAACATGTAAATATAATTTATGAGGAAAATAATTTATAGTGTATTTTTATTTGCTGTATGTGCGGTAGGTTATGCACAGCAGGGATTTCAGGAGCAAATAAACGAATTGAAACAGAAGTCGGATAAGTTTAATGTTTATCTTAATTTTCAAGGAAGTTTAGATGCTGTTACTAAGGAAGATATTCCTACACAAACAACTTTTAAGGCTCGCCAGTTAAGATTAGAATTTCGAGGGAATATCAATGAAAAGATATTTTATAGATTGAGACATAGACTGAATCGCTCTTCGGAGAATGCTTCGCTGGACAATCTCTCTAAGGCAACGGATATGATGTATGCTGGATTTAAGGTGGATGATCAATGGACCATTACTGCAGGGAAAATGTGCCAAGCATGGGGTGGTTTTGAGTTTGATTTGAATCCAATAAATATCTATGAATACTCCGATTTTATAGATAATATGGATAACTTTACCCTCGGAGGAATGGTAACCTATACTCCAAATAAAAATCATGAGTTTAACCTACAAGTAACCAATGCAAGTAACAAAATATTTGAAGATATGTATGGTAAAAATGTGGGAAAGCCGCACAATACGCCACTTACCTATTTAGCCAATTGGAATGGAAATCTCTTAGAAGGAAAATTACAAACACGATGGGCTGTGGGAATCCAAAATGAATCGGCAAATCATATTAATGTAATGTATATGTTTGGCACGAGACTTAACCTACCTAAAGTGCAAATATATTTAGATTATATGAGAGCAGATGAAGAGTTAGACCGACTAAGATATACCCCAGAAAGTGCTTCTAAAACATTGGAGAATACAAAATATAATTCTTTCGTAGTAAAGGCTGATTATCAACCATCGGAAAAGATAAACCTCTTCGCTAAGGGAATGTACGAGACTGCCGAAAGTGCTATACCTCAGAACAAGCGAACATCTTTAGGGTACTTCGCAGGGGTAGAATATTTGCCATATAAAGATCAAGATTTGAGATTTTTCTTAGAGCCTATATAGGAAGAAAATATATTTATGAAAAAACTATTATGGATACCTATACCAACCGAATTAGTTTGGGATTAATATACAGAATAAAAGCTTTTTAAAATTATACATAATGAATTACAGAGTAGAAACAGACCTTTTAGGAGACTTACAAGTGCCAAAAGATGCTTATTATGGAGTACAAACTCAACGAGCGATAGATAATTTTTACATCTCAGGAAGTAAAATGGGGGATTACCCAGAGTTTGTGAAAGCAATTGCTTATGTAAAATTAGCCGCTGCACAGACGAATCATCAGTTAGGTTTATTACCAGACCAACTTTTAGAACCTATCAAACAAGCTTGTAATGAGATTATAGATGGGAAATTTAATGAACAATTTCCTGTTGATATGATTCAAGGTGGAGCAGGAACATCTGTTAATATGAATGCCAACGAAGTGATAGCAAACCGAGCTTTGGAAATTATGGGATACAAAAAAGGTGAGTATCAATACTGCTCGCCGAATGACCATATCAATTGTTCGCAATCTACCAATGATGCCTATCCAACTACAGTAAAATTGGCCATCATCAAAATGAACCAAAGCCTTATTAAACATTTGGAAAAACTTATCGTAGCATTTAGAGGGAAAAGTGAAGAGTTTTCAGATGTGATAAAAATGGGTAGAACACAGCTACAAGATGCCGTTCCAATGACTTTGGGACAAGAATTTGAGGCCTTTGCAATAACCTTAGAGGAGGAAATATCTCGTTTGGATAATCTTTCAAAATTATTTTTAGAAATAAATATGGGAGGAACTGCTATTGGTACTGGACTCAATGCTCCAATAGGATTCCCGAAAATTTGTGCAGATAAACTTTCGGAAATTACAGGTGAAAATTTTGTACCAGCAATTAATTTGGTAGAAGCTACACCAGATACGGGCTCTTATGTGATATACTCTTCGGCACTAAAAAGAATGGCAGTGAAACTCTCAAAAATATGTAACGACCTTAGATTGTTATCCTCAGGGCCGAGAGCAGGACTTAATGAAATTAACTTGCCACCGATGCAACCAGGCTCGTCAATTATGCCAGGAAAAGTAAATCCTGTGATTCCTGAAGTAGTTAATCAGGTATGTTTCAAAGTGATAGGCAATGATTTGACTGTTACTTTTGCCGCTGAAGCAGGACAGTTGCAACTTAATGTGATGGAACCCGTTCTTTGTCAATCTATTATAGAATCCATTGTTTTTATGGAAAGAGCCTTGGACACCCTAAGGGATAAATGTATTGTGGGAATTACTGCTAATAAGGAAGTGTGCCTCAATATGGTGAAAAATAGTATTGGTATTGTTACTGCACTTAATCCATACATAGGTTATAAAAATAGTACGAAAATAGCAAAAGAAGCTCTCTATACTGGTAAATCGGTATATGATTTGGTGTTAGAACAAAAACTCCTATCAAAAGAAGAATTAGATAATATACTTGATCCAAAAAATATGTTGGAGTCTCATTAGCAAACAATTTTACTAATAAAATATAAAAACAAATTTTTGTTTTTAATTTTTTGATAAATTAGTAAATGTTTAATTATTAATATGTTATAAAAAAAAGGATAGAAAAATATAGACTAATTGATATTAAAATTTTTCAGATAAAAATATTTTTTTATTTTTGCAGAAATAATTATAACTAAAATAAAAGTATTATGTCAGACATTTCATCAAGAGTAAAAGCGATTATCGTTGATAAGTTAGATGTTGAAGAAACAGAAGTAACTCCAGAAGCGAGCTTCACGAATGATTTAGGAGCAGATTCTTTGGATACTGTTGAGCTTATTATGGAATTTGAAAAAGAATTTAATATCCAAATTCCTGATGACCAAGCAGAAAAAATCACTACTGTAGGACATGCTATTGAGTATGTTGAAAAAACAGTAAATAAATAATTTAACTTAAAAACAAAAAATCTATGGAATTAAAAAGAGTAGTTGTAACAGGATTTGGTGCGATAACACCTATTGGTAATAATGCGAAAGAATACTGGGAAGCCCTTATAAAAGGTAAGAGCGGTGCTGCTCCGATTACTCTTTTTGATTCTACGAATTTCAAAACTCGTTTCGCTTGTGAAGTGAAAGGTTATGACCCTTTGCAACACTTTGAGAAAAAAGAAGCGAAAAAAATGGATAGAAGTACTCAGCTAGGGTTAGTAGCTGCTAGAGAGGCTGTTGCTCATGCTAGACTTATAGAGGATGGCGTGGATAAAACTCGTGTTGGAGTAATTTGGGGGTCTGGTATCGGTGGTCTTGAAACTTTTGAAACAGAGGTTTTAGGATTTGCAAATTCTAATGGCATTCCAAGATTTAATCCGTTTTTTATTCCAAAGATGATTGCAGATATTACTCCAGGTCACATTTCTATGGAGTATGGTTTTCACGGACCTAACTATACTACGGTTTCGGCTTGTGCATCATCTACAAATGCTATTATTGATGCAAAAATGCTTATCCAATTAGGAAAGGCAGATGTTATCGTTTGTGGTGGTTCCGAAGCGGCGGTTACAGCTAGTGGAGTAGGTGGTTTTAACGCTTTAATGGCTCTTTCTACGAGAAATGATAGTCCAGAGACAGCTTCAAGACCATTTGATAAAGATAGAGATGGTTTTGTGCTAGGAGAAGGGGCAGGTTCTATTATTTTAGAAGAATACGAGCACGCAGTGAAGAGAGGAGCTACTATCTATGCGGAATTGGCAGGAGCAGGTCTTTCAGCAGATGCGTACCATATGACAGCACCACATCCAGAGGGAACAGGAGCTTATATGGTGATGAAATCTTGCTTAGAGGATGCAGGTGTAAAACCAGAAGAAGTCAATCATATTAATATGCACGGAACATCTACACCGCTTGGAGATATTGCAGAATCAGGGGCTATTGTGAAGTTGTTTGGAGAACATGCATACAATATTCAAATTAATTCTACAAAATCAATGACGGGGCATTTACTTGGTGCTGCAGGAGTTATTGAAGCAATTGCTGCATTGCACACTATTATCGAGGGGGTTGTTCCTCCTACGATTAACCATTTTACAGATGATGAGAAAATTGATTCTCGTTTGGATTTCACATTCAATAAAGCGGTTAAGAGAGATATACAAGTAGCAATGAGTAATACTTTCGGATTCGGAGGGCATAATGCCTGTGTTCTATTCAAAAAAATCTAAAAAATATCGGTATGAGATTTCCGAAGTTTGTTCTGAAATTGCCGATTTTTTCATCAAAAAAAAATAAGAAGAAAAAACCGATTTATTCAGGTGAAGATTTTAAATTTGTATCCGAGATGCAGAGTATTATAGGATACGAAATAAAGAATATTCGTTTGTTTCATGAGGCTTTTTCTCTGAAATCTACCTATAAAAGAAATTACCAAAAAACTTACGAGAGATTAGAATTTTTGGGCGATTCTGTATTGAGTACCATTATTTCATCATATTTGTTTTTGAATTATCCAAAAGCAAATGAAGGGCAGATGACACAACTAAAATCTAAAATTGTTAATCGTAAAACGCTTAATCAGATAGGAGATAAGTTCCAATTAACTAAATTTTTACCAAAGGATAAATGTTCTACTTCGTGGGGAAATAATATTTCTGGAAATCTTATAGAAGCTTTGATAGGTGCTATTTTCTTAGATACTGATTTTGAGAATTGCCGAAAGGTCGTATTAGAAAGAATTTTCAGTAATGAGGAAATTAATAATTTGGTAAATCAAGTAGCGTCGTACAAATCATTACTTTTAGAGTGGTCTCAGAAAGATAAAAAACAACTTGAATATCAGACATTTCAAGAAGGAGAGGGTAAGAATATTACTTTTAGGGCTATTGTTGTTATTGAAGGGCAACAAGTATCTAGTGCCATGGCGCTTTCTAAGAAAAAAGCAGAAGAACAGGCAGCAGAGATAGCATATCGTGTACTAAACGATATAAAAGAGAATTAAAATAATATATAATGAAAAAGCGGTTTTCTTTATTTAATGATACTGATAATGAACCGATTAGTATAGGATTAGCTCGTTTAGTTAAATTTTTACAGCCCCATATATTGTTTTTTCAGATAAATAGTCAGAAAAACATGAGATATCAGCGAAAGAGGGATTTGGAGGTGTTTTCAGAATATTATCGCTACGACCATATTGTATTTGAGGCTCATCAGCCAAATTGGAAAAATAAAATCTTATTCATACAGAATAAAAATTCAAATTGTACGAAAATCAAAGAGATAGATAGATTATTTGTGGAGGAGACGGAGGATAACTATCTCCTTGATAAATATACTGATGTGGAATATTTGGTAAAAACGTCAAATAATATTCGGAATTTTTCACTAATTTCGTTACCTGAAAATTTATTTTTTCAGATACAACCGTATGAGTTAGAACCAGATAACGAACTTTATAAAATAATACAATATTATGAGTAAGAATTTGAAGAGAACGAAATTGATAGCTACATTAGGTCCTGCGTCGTCTAATCGCGAAACGATGATTGAACTTATCAAGGCGGGGGTAGATGTATTCAGAATAAATTTCTCTCATGCAGATTATGATTTGGTGAGAAAAAATGTGGAAACTATTCGCGAAATTAATAAAGATTTTGGGTATTCCGTAGGTATTTTAGGCGATTTGCAAGGTCCTAAATTACGAGTAGGAGTAGTTAAGGAAGGCTCTTATCTCAATCAAGAGGATATTCTTACTTTTACTAATGAGGAAATAGAGGGAGATTCCACACGAGTTTATATGACTTATCAGCAGTTTCCAAAAGACGTAAAGGTGGGAGAAAGAATTCTAATTGATGATGGAAAACTGGTTTTAGAAGTTGTAGAAACCAACGAAAAGGATACTGTAAAGGCAAAAACAATACAAGGAGGAGTGCTTAGTTCTAAAAAAGGAGTTAATCTACCTAACACCAATGTATCTCTTCCTGCACTTACCAAAAAGGATATCCAAGATGCTAATTTTATGTTGGATTTAGAGTTGGATTGGATAGCCTTATCTTTCGTGAGACACGCCCAAGATATTATAGATTTAAAAGAACTTATACATAATCATCCAAAGGGAAAAAACTTTAAAACACCGATTATTGCTAAAATAGAAAAACCAGAAGGTGTAAAAAATATTGACGAAATACTTGAGTATTGTGATGGGTTGATGGTGGCTCGTGGAGACCTTGGGGTAGAAGTTCCTATGGAAGAGGTGCCTGCTATCCAGAAAAATTTGGTAGCAAAAGCAAGAGCATATGCTAAGCCCGTAATCATTGCTACTCAGATGATGGAAACAATGATTAATAGCCTTACGCCAACTCGTGCTGAGGTAAATGATGTTGCCAACTCAGTACTTGATGGTGCCGATGCTGTAATGCTTTCGGGGGAAACTTCCGTTGGAAAATATCCTGTGGAGGTAGTGAAAAATATGACCAAAATCATTAAAAAAGCTGAGGATTCCGAATATTATAAAAACTCAATTATTGCAACATCGGATATTAACCACGAAAATACTGATAGATTTATCACTGATAGAATTTGTCTTGCTGCCGTAAGAATCGCCAAAACAACCAATGTAGAGGCTATCATTACGATGACTTATTCAGGATATTCAGCAATGAGGATTTCTTCCTATCGTCCGAATGCTCATATTATTGTGTATAGTTCAAATAAGAGGGTTATCACGATGCTAAATCTTATTTGGGGAGTTCGTGCCTTTTTCTATGATTTACAAAAATCTACCGATGAGACGATTATTCAAGTCAATACGCTCACTTATCATAATGGTTTTGTTCAACAAGGAGATATAGTTGTCAATATCAATGCTACACCAGTGTATGAGGGAGGTAAGACTAATACATTACGACTTACTACTATTTAAAAATAAAGAAGCAACCCAAATTAGGTTGCTTCTTTTTGTTTGTTATTTCGTAGGTTCTAATTCTTTTATTTGGAAATCTGATGCTTGTGGAGCAAAGTCTGAATTTTGCTTTATGATACCTGTAAGTCTTTGTAGCTCAATTAACAATTCAGGGTCTCCAATTTTAAAGAACTTACGGCCGTATAGTTTTCCATTTTTATCTAATATCAAAATCGTAGGAAGATTAAAGGAATATAAACCAATTTTATAAGCTTCTCTGGAATTAATACCACCATCTAAATAATAATGTTCTCCACTAATACCATTTAGCAAAGATTTACTTGTCTTCTCAAATTGTTGTTTTGTGTCATCTACATTGATGAAGGCAAAATTAAGTTTAGATTTAAAGGTATTGTTAATTTCCTTTAATATAGGTGTCATTGTGATAGAAATATTCGGCGTGTATGAAGCGTAGAAGATTACCAAAGTAGGTTTTCCCTTTGCTACCTCATTGAAATTAAAGTTTTTGTTACCTTTTAATACATTTAAATTAAGAGAATTACCAGCTTTTTCACCCATTCGTGCAATTTGGAGTTGCTTTAATTCATCTTTCACCTTAGAAGTCGTAAGTCCATCGATGATTTTATGGATTTTATCATAATTTTTCATATTATTGGGTCTCAAATCATACTCCGAAAGGGTATAGGAGAGTAGGTAATCTCTTTCCAATGGACTGATATCTTTCCTTGTTTTCAGAAATTCTAAAAATAACTCCGAAATAACTATTTTGTCATTCCCTTGTTTAAGAAGTTTAGGTTGAGCAAATTTTTGAAAATCATTATTGAGTAATCCCAACTCAAATTGTCTAAACTCGGGGAATTCCGCTACCATTTTATCTCTGTCTTTCAGCATCTCATTTTTCAAATCATTAAAATGCTTAGAAACCTTGAAATTCGATTGGTTAGTAACCATCTTATGTCCCATTTCGTAGATATCTAATAATGGCAATAGGATTACTTTATGTTTCGTATCAATATAATTGATAACTTCTTTATCTGGGTTAAGTTGCTTAGAAAGTCGATTTGAGGTATTGTCTAAATTCTTTTTTATCTTATCAAATTCTACCAAAAAGTTTTTTTCATCTTTCCCTACGAGGTGTTCTATATTGATTTTATTTTTGTACTCTCTGAAATATTCATCAATTTTATTGATAAAATCATTATTAGCCTTCGTTTTTCCATCTTCACCGAATTTCGCATTCATAGGAAAGCTCTCTGCATCGCCCGACATACTTACCGCATCGCCTTGTTTTAGGTAATAAGTAGCGGTGTTCCCTCCATAAGTCAATAAATAAAGTCCATTTTTAGGAATTTCAAATTCCATTTTAAAATGTCCATTCTTGTCTATCGGAGCATTCACAATAGGCAATGTATTCGCACTTGCCATCTCTATTACTTCCAATCTTTCTAAGGGATTAGCGTTCTTTATACTGCCTTCTATTTCTACCGATTTTGAGCAGGATACTACGGAAATCGCTACCCCCAGCCATACTAAAATTTTATTCATTACTGATATTTTTCTTGCAAAGATAATAATTAATATGATTAATAGTTATCAATGATAGTTTTTTATAAATAATACTAACGAATATTAATAAAAAATCACTAAATTTGCGAAAGATTTAACAAAAAAACTTATGAAAAATTTGCATAATTCAATAAAAAGTTTAGGCTTGGCTTGGCTTGGCTTGGCTTAAATCACTAAACTTCTTTTTATATACAGAAAGAACTCTCTCCCCTATGCGGTCTCGTGGTTTGGGGAGAGGGTTCTTTGTGTTTGAGGGGGTGGTGTTTAACCCTAAATCCGTGAGAAATGGCTAAAAAGAACGGCAATCTTCATACGGCGAAGCGTGAGAAGAATGATGAGTTTTATACCCAGCTTGCGGATATAGAAAACGAACTGAAACACTATACCGAGCATTTCAGAGGAAAGGTAGTCTATTGCAATTGTGATGACCCAAGGGTGAGCAACTTCTTCCATTATTTTTCTTATAACTTTGAGCGGTTGGGGCTGAAAAAACTCATCACCACTTGCTACAAAAACCGAGAAAGAGATTTGTTTAGCCAAAATGATAGCGAGCACGCCATTTATTTAGAATATAATGGAGATAAAAACGGTGATAATATTCCTAACCCAGAAGAGATAGGCATACACCATCTGAAAGGCGATGGAGATTTCCGAAGCAAGGAAAGTATAGAACTCCTAAAACAAGCCGATATTGTAGTTACCAATCCGCCGTTTTCCCTATTCCGTGAATATATCGCACAGCTTATAGAATATAACAAGAAGTTTATAGTAATTGGGAGTATGAATGCCATTACTTATAAGGAAATTTTCAAGTTAATAAAAGAGAATAAAATTTGGTTGGGAAATAATTCTGTAAAAGAGTTTTTACAACCTAATGGAGTGAAAAAAACTTTTGGAAATATATTATGGTATACCAATTTAGACCATAAGAAACGCCACGAAGAGATTATTTTGTATAAGAAATATAATGAAGAGGAATATCCTAAATATGATAATTATGATGCTATCAATATAGATAAGGTGGCAAACATCCCAGCAGATTATGATGGCTATATGGGAGTACCGATTACTTTTTTAAATAAATATAACCCAGAGCAATTTGAAATAATAGGAATGTCTGCATCAGCAGGATATAATGAAGATATTGTAGGGTTACCATTTTTAGGAGATAAAGATGCAAGACCTTTAATTTCAGGTAAAAATACTTATGCAAGAATTTTTGTGAAGAGAAAGATGAAATAACCCACCTATTCCTAAACAGAAATTTATTGCTGACAAAGAAAAATGAGCAATTTTGATTTAGTAATCATTTGCCAAGAGAGGAAAGGGAGAAATTTCAGTTTAGGAATGGGGAGAAAATAGAAAAAAGGAGCAAATTCCTAAATAGGAATTCTTCGCAAAGAAAGAAAAGAACCTAATTCCTAAATGAGAACACTAAGAAATAAAAAAATCAAATCTATAAATCTATAAAATATGAATAAGCTGAATACATCAGTAAAAGTAACAGAACTTGGAGACACGGCTCTCCGTTTGGTAAAAGCCTTTAAGGCAGTGGCAGCCGTGCAAAATGATGCGTTTTTAACGAAAACTTTTGCCGAAATAGAAAAACAAGCCACAGTAATGACCTCCGCCGTGAAAAGCGACCAAGCCTTATCAAAATTAGAGGAGGCCGATGCCAAAAGGGACCAAGCCATCAGAGTACTGGATAAACTCCTCAAAGGTTATGAAAATATCCCTTTGGAAAACTTAAAAACTCACGCTAAAAAATTAGCAGAAATCTTCAAAAAATATGGCGTGAAGATAACGGGGGAGAACTATGCCAGTCAATCCACCTTGATTAATTCTCTGTTAGGTGATTTCTCCGCCACAGAGTTGAAGACCTCCATTGAGGCACTTGCAGGGGTGAAAGAAGCATTAGCAGAGATTCAAACCAAGCAAAATGCTTTTGCAGCTCTTCGTTCAGATTACGAGAAAGCACAAGTTTCCCAAAAAGAGAAGAGCAGTGCTACGAGTCTGAGAAAGCCACTTTTAGAGCTTATCAATAAAAAAGCAGTGCCGTATTTAGTAGCGATGAGTATTGCCCAACCAGAATTGTTTAAGAATCTCACCGCCGAAGCATCGGAAATCATCACCAGCACTAACGAAGCCATCAAAGCAAGGTCTAAAAAAGAGAAAAAAGAAAAGAAATGAAAATCCAATTGAAAGAAATCACCGTAAGAGATTTAGTGGAGGGCTATCAAGATTTACAAGAAAATGGAGTGGTAGGCTACGGCGGTCGCTTAGATATTCGCCCTCCTTATCAAAGGGAGTTCGTCTATAAAGATAAGCAGAGAGATGCTGTAATAGATACCCTTACCAAAGATTTTCCGCTGAATGTGATGTATTGGGCAGTGCGAAGTGATGGCGGATATGAGGTGATAGATGGACAGCAGAGAACTATCTCTATCTGCCAGTATGTTACAGGGGAATTTTCTCATAGATTTTCTGACCATCAGATGTATTTTCACAATTTGCAAGATGACCAAAAGGAGCAGATACTGAATTATAAACTGATGATTTACCTTTGTGAGGGGGAAGATAGCGAGAAATTAGAGTGGTTTAAGACCATCAACATCGCAGGAGAGAAACTCACCGAACAGGAGTTGAGAAATGCGGTCTTTTCAGGAAGTTGGGTCAGTGATGCCAAGAGATATTTCAGTAAAACCAACTGCCCTGCCTATATGATAGGTGAAAAATATATGTCAGGTTCTCCCATTCGCCAAGATTATTTTGAAACCGTTATCAAATGGATTTCACACAATGAAATAGATAAGTATATGGCGAAAAATCAGCACCTGCCTAATGCCAATGAACTTTGGCTGTATTTCCAAGCGGTGATGAGTTGGGTTCAGGCTACCTTTCCTAAACACCGAAAAAAGGAGATGAAAAGTGTGGATTGGGGGTTCCTTTATAATCAGTTCAAAGACCAGTTTTTTGATAGTGCTAAATTAGAAGAAGAGATAGAAAAGCTAATGCAAGATGAAGATGTAACCAACAAAAAGGGTATTTATGAATATGTTTTGACCAGAAATGAGCGATTTCTCAGCATCAGAGCCTTTACTGATAACCAAAAACGCGAAGCCTACGAACGCCAAAGAGGAATTTGTCCCAAATGTGGTAAAAAATATGAACTTGGCGATATGGAAGCCGACCACATCACCCCATGGCACGAGGGCGGAAAGACCATTCCAGAGAATTGCCAAATGCTTTGTAAGTTAGACAACCGCTTAAAAAGTGGGAAATAAAACATAAAGACTTTACGATAAGTAAAGTTTTTTCTTTATTTTTGCTCTATGAAAAGGGAGATAAAAACTACAGCGGATAATAGCAAGACTCTGTACATTGGGGAGTTAGATGAGTGCTACCATTCTCATCATGGAGCATTGCAGGAAGCGGAGCATGTCTTCATCAAACACGGACTGAAAAAACTTGCTCAAAAGGAAATCAACATCCTTGAAATGGGCTTCGGAACGGGGCTAAATGTGCTGGTAACTTTGCGAGAATTTTTATCCTTATCTGATGTGAGGATTAATTATTATTCTTTGGAGAAATATCCCATCACCGAGCAAGAAGCCGAGCAGTTGGCTTACGATAAACTTTTTGAAGAGGAGAGCATTAAGGAGGCTTATCATAAAATTCACCGCACAGAGTGGGAGAGATTGGAAGAGATTCAGCCCAATTTCTTCTTAAAGAAGATAAAAACCGACTTCTTTGCCTTAAATGAAATCAATTTGCCTCCGATAAATTTGGTGTATTTTGATTGTTTCGGTGCGAGAGTTCAGCCTGACTTGTGGGAAAAGCCTCTTTTTGAATTAGTGAAATCTAAAATGGAAAAGGGAGGACTTCTCACCACTTATTCCTCCAAAGGAAGTGTCAGAAGAGTGCTTGTGGAATTAGGTTTTGAAGTAGAAAAAGTAGAAGGACCCAAAGGAAAACGAGAAATGCTTAATGCGATTTTGAAATAAATAATAAAAGAATATGGCAGAGAATTTATACATCCCAGAGAATGCGACAAAGCAAGAAAAATATGAGGCATTATTGCCACAAATAGAAGCCTTGATGGCGTATGAGAGTGATTTAGTGGCGAATTTAGCGAATGTTTCCTCGGCTTTACATCAAGTATTTTCTTGGTGGTGGGTCGGTTTTTATTGGATAAAAGAGAATGAATTGGTTTTAGCACCATTTCAAGGGCCTATTGCTTGTACGAGAATCGCTTTTGGTAAGGGTGTTTGTGGTACGGCTTGGAAAGAGAGAAAAACGCAGTTGGTTCCAGATGTAGAGCAATTTCCAGGGCATATTGCGTGTAGCAGTGCAACGAAATCAGAAATTGTAGTACCTATTTTTAATCAAAATGATGAGGTGATGGGCGTTTTAGATGTAGATAGTGAACGCGATGATATCTTAGATGAAATAGATGTATTCTATTTAGAAAAAATTGTAAAAATAATTACTAAAATCCATGGCTAAACTTTAGTTTCTCGGGGTATATTTTTGGTAATAAAATCTTTCTTTGATAGTATAGACAAATTTGTGAAGATTATTATGAGATATATTGGAGCTTATTTTAAAGATTTGTTTAAAAATTTTTCTTATTGTGTATCAG
>FLSB01004864.1_pt1 | contig 53861 bp, 37 predicted proteins | sample 1550551 | NCBI WGS metagenome assembly FLSB01 (sample SAMEA4031774, study PRJEB14383) | metagenome | biome: human; feature: oral; material: saliva | place: Philippines | collected 2014 | reverse complement strand
GATAATATCCGAGTTAATGCGTTGCATACGAAGATATAACCATATACCGATGGCTACTCCGGCGATTAAGCCAACGCCACCACCAACCAGCATACCATAGAACATGGATGTATTTTCTCCTCCATTCGCAGCACCTGAACCATTGTATAACTCGATAACGAACCAAGAAACCCATATTGTCATAAAGAAGATACCATATAATAAGGACCTTTTGCGTAATTTCTTCATCCTTTGCATTTGTAAGGATGTTGCTATGAGGTCACCATTAAGGAACGCTTCCTTATTGAAACGGTTGATATAAGCATCGAAACAAACAGTGAAAGTCATAAATATTACAGTAGCTCCATAGAACCACCACGATAGGTTAAACGTTATTCGAATATCATTGTAAACGTAATAAATAAATAGTAACGCTAAGAATGACACCCATGTGTACTTCTTCATAAACGACATCTTATTGAGCATTGACTGTCTGATAAGCTTATCGTTGACGAGTGTTTGATTGTCAAGTTTACTCTTTAGTATTCCTAACTGCTGTCGCATTTCTTCTAACTCTGTATTTTTTGTTTCCATTGTAGTTTTCTTTTTAATGTGATTGTTAAGTCTTGTAGGGTATTGGTCATATTAGGCTAATTATACTAATAGGGCTAATTAGGCCAATAATATTAACAGTCTTCTCCCCTACTCCTCTGTTGTTACATTCGTTTTCTTTAATTTCTCCTTAATTCTAAACAGTCTTACAGATACATTCTTAGTACTGATACCGACGATTTCGCCAATCTCTTCATAGCTCATATTCTCCAACCAAAGCAGGATAATGGCTCGGTCAAAAGGCCCTAACTGGCTGATACGGCGATTGAGTTGCTGTACCTGTCGGCTGTCATCATCACTATCCGTAAAGGGATTGATGTTCATCGTAAGTGGAATCGTTTTCCGTTTCCGTTTCTTTCGGTCACATGAGATGCAGGTGTTTAGACTGATGCGATAGATCCACGTGCGTACATCGCTTTCTCCTCGGAAGTTCTGCAGACCCTTCCAAAGGTTTATCAGCACCTCTTGAAAGAGGTCATTCACCTCGTCTTCATTCTTCGAGAACATATAGCATACGGTATAAATCGTACTTTTATGTTCTCTCACGATTCGCGAGAAGTCTTGTTCATTTTGTAGGTTGTCCATCTGTTGATAGGTTGATTTTTGTCTTTTAGACGCACGTAGTGGGTTAAAAACTACACTGTAGAGCTAAAATTCTTTCTTTTTCAAGTGCAAAAGTATTGTTTTATACCCATAGATACAAGTCTTTGAAGCTTTTATTTATTTGTCAAACAAGGTTATTCTCCCCGCTTAAAGTGTTAGTTATCAATGATTAACAACATCATGATTACATTCTATAAACAGATGAGTAAGGATAAAAGATATAAGGATTAATGCTGTCTAACATTCTTCTCTTTTAGTGAGTAAGGCGTGATAGTCAGTCTTCAAACACCTAATAAATAGCCTTATAGATATGATTTAATGCTTGAAAAGTTTTGATGTTCTGATATTAATATCTATCTTTGCCACAGATAGGAACGTCTGAAAGAATTAGAAGTAGTTTCTGGCGTATTCGCTGGAGTTTGATACGAAGTATCGTTATTATCGTTAACGAAGGTTCACGATAAAAGTAATTCCCTTACAGCGTTCCTATTTTTTTGTTTTTAATAAGTGCACTATGGCAACTAAAACAGTAAATGCAAGAAACTATACAAAGGCTGATTTTGATCGTCGGTTGCGTTATTTAAATGATTCGCAAGAACTTGCTAAGCTACTGAACGAACTGAGCGGGCCTTATCCCTATTATGTTTTTCGTGCGAAACAACTAAGTTTTTTAGCTGATACCAATAATATCAATCGACGCTGCAAGACTTTCCTACTTCGCAAGAAGCATGGTGGCTATCGTGAGATTACCGCACCGAAAGGGGCACTTCATGATATCCTGCATGCGTTGAACATAGTTCTTCAGACCTATGACGAGCCTACTCCTTGGGCGTTTGGCTTTGTCTGTGGTCGTTCTGTGGTTGACAATGCACGTCCACATGTGGGGAAACGTTATATTCTAAACCTTGATTTAAAGGATTTCTTCCCCTCTATTACACGCCAGCAAGTGGCCGACTGTCTGACGGCAGAGCCTTTTGGCTTTTCGTCATTGGCTGCAAAACTCGTCTCTGGACTGGCTACTGTGCGAACAAAGAACAATGAAGAGGTATTGGCACAGGGCTTTGCTACATCGCCAACGTTGTCAAACTTTATTTGTCGGGAGATGGATAAGGAGATTGCGGGTGTAGCTGCTGCACAAGGAATTACCTTTACCCGCTACGCTGATGACCTCACTTTCAGTGCTGACACAGACGTCCTTCGTCCGCAGGGAGAACTTGTACAGCAGGTTAAGGCTATCGTTGAGCGTTATGGTTTCCGACTGAATGAAGCGAAAACCCACTTGCAACGTCGTGGAAGACGGCAGGAGGTAACGGGCTTGATGGTAACGGAGAAAGTGAATGTAAGCCGCCGTTATGTGCGTGAAATCCGTTCCTTGCTGTATATCTGGGAGCGTTATGGCTATGAAGATGCCTGTCGGGCTGCGTGGAAGAGCTACAGGCAGCAGCATGGAAAGACAAAGGGACATCAGCATTGTGTACCTCTTAATGCTGTTCTGAGGGGTAAACTGAACTACATGAAGATGGTACGTGGAGCCGATGACCCACTCTATCAGCGTTTTATTAGTCGTTATACTGCTTTACAGCAAACAAATAAACGAGAGATAAAAGAGGTGGCATATAAGGCTTATATGGGTAAGTATCTTTCTAATCCAAGCAAAGATAGGAGTAGAGAAAGTACCATCTTCCCAGATGATAATAGCACATGTCGACAGCGTGGAACCATAAGTGGCGATTTTTATGACCCAAGGGAAAAGACGAGACGTATCCTTTCTCTTATAGTGAAGATTATCATTTTCGCTGCGATTATACTTATTTTCATGTATTTTAAGTCACGTAGATAAGCACAAAAAAGTAGGTTTATGAGTAGGGTTATCCCTTACTTTGCTCATAAAGGCAACTGTTGTTATCGAATTATTTTCGTGAAGAAAAATATTTTTCTTCATGAAAAAAAATATTTATTGTCATGAAAAAAAATATTTCTTGTCGTGAAAGTAATTCGCTGTTTACCTAATTCTATCAATAGGAAGGATAATTTCTCTCAATGAAATCATGGCATTGAAGAGGCTTATATACTGATAGTTATGGATGTCTGAAACACTGATTTCACGCTCTTGAAGCAGTCCACAATCGAGCAGTCGTTGCCGCATTGTACCGCAGAGGAGTGGTATAGAGGGTGTAAACCATTGTTCGCCATCATAGAGAGCAATGTTAGTATAGGATGTATCTGTGAGGTGATTGTTGCGAACAATAAGTATTTCGTCACAGTCACCTTGCTGTTTTTTTAGTTCGTTAAGTGCCGAGCGGTCAGTACTCTTGTAGGGATAGCTGATGTTATCGTCATAGACAAGGTGCAAGGAGCGGATTTCTCTGCAAGTATAAGGTGTACAGGTGATATCATGGATGCCCTCTTTATCATAGACAAAGCGTAGCTTCGAACATCCCATTGGTAGGCTAACAGCCTTTAGAAGGTCAGCTATACGTAACGGCTCTGGCTGTCCTAACATCTCTTTTCGTGTGCGGTTCATTCGCTGTTCGTGGTAGGCAAGATTGCAGATACAGCCGTCTACCACCCTTAAAGTCTCAATATATTGGCACATAAACCTTCTCTATCACCTCTTTATATTCGTCATCATTATTGCTCTGAGCCGTAATGCCACCCCCAGCCTTGTAGTGGAGCTGTCCGTTTTTATCCTGATCAATAAAGCGAATCATCACTGCACTGTCTAATTGTCCTTTGCTATAACAACCCATCACACCTGTATAAAAGCCTCTTTCATACCCCTCAGCCTCATCGATAATCTCCATTGTACGAGGCTTAGGCGCACCCGTAATGGAGCCAGCAGGGAGCAAACGGAAGAGAAGCGTACCGATGTTCTGACGATAGTCGACAGGGAGCTGTCCTATAATCTCCGAACTTGTCTGAAGGATTTCACCCTTGTTAGTCGTCAGATGGTCGACATAGCGATAGCGTTTCACTTGCACCTTCTCTGCTATCATGCTCAGATCATTACGGATAAGGTCAACGATAGTAGCGTGTTCGGCCGCCTCCTTCTTATTCTCCATCAGTTCCTTCTCAGCGTCATGGCGTGTTGCATCAATCGTACCCTTCATTGGGAAGGAGCTGATAAGTCCTTCTCTATTGATACGAACGAATATTTCAGGGGAGAAGCAAACGAATTTCTCTTTCATCCAACAGCGGTATAAGGCCTTTGATCGCATAAAGATATCATGCAGAGAGAGGTTTGTTCGTATGGGAATCTTGCAAGTCAAGTTGGCTAAATAGCTGTCGCCTTCACGCTCTCTTTGCTTGACAAGATTGATGCGGTGCTCATAGTCTTCTCTTGTGGGTGGTTCAGTATGCCATTCGACAGCCTCACTGCTGTAGATTTCGGCCTCTGGTATATTAGAAAGAGTTGGGAAAGAAAAAAGCAGTTCACGTGGGTCTATGTTCGTAAACTCCTCTATGTAGGCGCTGTCGGCTCTATAATTAATGATAAAGAAAAAGTCTTTACCTTCCTTGGCCAGCGTGTTCATGCGCTGCATAGCTTGTGTTTGATTATGGAGTAACATGGGTGGGGATAGGGTGATGGGTGTTGGGTGGTGAATGTTGGGTGTTGATGAATTGTTTATATGGGTGTTGGGTGTTGGAGTGATGGGTGTTTGGTGTTGAATGATGGGTGTTGATGAATTGTGAGAGGGAGTGCTGATTGCAATTATCTTACGGCTTAATAATAATCTTGAGGTGGTAAACCTCTGGTGTAATACGCTGTTCAATGTGGTACCTATCAGGGTAAATCAGCTCTAAACGGCGGTACATATTCTCTAATCCTATACCCTTTCCACTCTTGTCAGTGTCGTTTTTTGGATAGTTACTGTTCTCACAAAGGAATACTATCTTACCGTTGTCTTCTGTGATAGAGATGTGGACAAACGATGGTTTATTGGCACTTATACCATGCTTAAAAGCATTCTCTACGGGCGTAAGGAATACTAATGGCGCAATGAGCAACTGTGAGTTATGGATGACGAATTGGCTCTTTATCTCTACGTTACTGCCATACCGTATTCTCATCAGGTTGATATAGTTCTTGATGAAAGCTATCTCACCATTTAGACTCACCTCCTTCGGCTGCGTTTCATAGAGTGCATAGCGCAGCAGTTCAGACAGTTGTTCGATAGCCTTTTGGGCATTGTTGGGACTTGTCTGGGTGAGCGACGATATGTTATTGAGTGTGTTAAAGAGGAAGTGAGGGTTCAGTTGGTTCTTAAGCCATGCCAATTCGGCCTCTGTCATCTTCTGTTTTTCCTCTCTAAGTTGCCTTCTCAGTATGTTATGTCGGATATAATACCTTACGAAGATAGCAGCAACTACCATCGTGTAGTTGAGGATCATCCACATAACACCAAACTGATAGAACCCTACTCGGATAGGAGCATTGGGCATGTCTTCGTTATATATGCTGAAGATATGGTGGTTCCACAAAGTTATGAACAGTAGGTTGATAATCCAGAAGGCCCAGTGTTTGGTCTTATTCTTTGTTTCAAAGAGGTAAGGAACAAGTAGATAGAAATTGACCATGAAGACTATCAGCAGTAAGAAGAGCACAAAGGAGTTGACACACATTGACTCTTTTGCTGCTTTGACATCGTGTTCAAGCAGCATAATCACCAACGACCAGATAGAAACAAGAAGTACATAAATGGCTACCTGTACGCCAATAACGAACAGGTTGTAGCGACTCAGGCATAGTTTCTTTATCTCCTCCAATATCTTCATAGTGCAAAGATAGTCTTTTATAAGGAAAGAAACAAGCAGAATCTACGCTACATTCGTACTTTGTTTAGTTTTAACATTGAGGATAAATATCGGTAAATCAAGTTGTTACGTGGGTGTATTGTTGCGCTTGTTAGGCAAATTAGCCCATTTGGTACAATCTTTCAATCAGATTAATCGTCGTTTTCAGTCTAATTATCTAATCTTTATTTACTATTTATTTTCAATCTTTAAGCCTCTTGTTTGTTATTGCCACCTACGAAGTGCATGCTTTTTGACAGTTAAACTATTGACTGATATTGTGTCATTATTGGCTGTCGTTGCATGGAGTGAACCATTGATTACAATGTTGTTAGGCCCCTGCACTATTGGTGTCTATGCTTAGTACGGGTGGTACTGAGCGTTAGCACCACTCGTATTAGACGTTAGCACCACGGTAGGAAACGAGATGGGAGGGACGCTCCCACCGTTGGTTAGATGGCGATCTACGCTGATGATGACCTTTGTCTATCAAACCTTAATCCTTGGTTTGGGCTTTGTTCTGGTCTGACTTGATAAGTGCAAGCAAGTGTTCGACCGCTTCCTCTTCTGGTATATTATGTTCAACACATACCTGTTTGCGGTAGAGACTCACCTTCTTAGGTCCTGCACCCACATACCCATAGTCTGCATCAGCCATCTCACCAGGACCATTCACGATACAACCCATGATACCTACTTTCAGTCCTGTCATTCCCTTGGTAGCTTCTTTGATGCGAGCAATCGTCGTGCGGAGGTCGTAGAGCGTACGTCCACAGCCTGGGCAAGAGATGTATTCGGTCTTCACCATGCGCAAGCGACCTGCTTGAAGAATACCGAAAGCTGTTTGCTCAACATCCTCTTGTGAGAGGTTGCCATTGTTCATCAGCCAGATACCATCGGTAAGTCCATCCATCATGAGTGCACCCATATCTGCTGCAGCCTCCAATTGGAACTTCTCTTTAGCCGTAGTTGTCTCAGCCTGTTGGCTGTTACTGCTTTCTTCCTTCTCATCGGTAGTTGAATGCTGATACATCTGGGCAAAGATGATAGGGTTCTTTACCCCTGCTATCATCAGTTGATGCGCCAATGCACGCTGGTCACCGAGTCGGTTCTGATGGCTTGTCATACATACCACAACCACCTCTGGATGTGTTTTCAGACAAGCAAGGAACTCCTCTGAAGGTGTACCAAACTTCAAGACGAGGAACTTAACATCACTGTTTATCGCACTGATGAAAGGCATTCCCGTCACAGGGAAGATTGGATAGACGTTTTCTAAGGACTGCTTACCACTGTTGGCAAGGTCCATATAGGCATCATAATCAAGGATATACTTCTGTTTCTTTGCCCTTTTCTCAGGCAATTCACCCTGTACATAGATGTAATCAGGCTTTGGTAGCTCTGGTGATGATACCTCGGCACTTGCTTGGTCAGCCTTTCGAGTGGCAATAACAACAGGAACATTCTCGCCACCGATGTTGCCTGCAGCCACTGTCTCACGTCGGTTAGGGTGGAGATAGTCAAAGCCTGCATACTGTTCGGCAGGGATGAGGAGATGTTTCTCGTGTTGACGGATATACCATGTAAGGTGTTTAGCCACTGGAATCTCGCACTCTGGCTCTTCACTCAGTGATATGCGGATTGTGTCACCGATACCATCAGCGAGCAAAGCACCAATACCTACGGCACTCTTTATACGTCCGTCTTCACCTTCACCAGCCTCGGTAACACCGAGGTGGAGCGGATAGTGCATGTCTTCCTTGTTCATCTCAGCCACAAGAAGGCGTACGGAACGAACCATAACAACCGTATTTGAGGATTTGATAGAGATGACAATGTCATGGAAGTCATACTTACGGAAGATGCGGAGGAACTCCATGCAACTCTCTACAATACCTTCTGGCGTATCGCCATAACGGTTGCGAATACGGTCAGAGAGGCTACCATGGTTGACACCAATACGTACAGCGGTGTGGTTCTCTTTACATATATTGATGAAAGGAATCAGTCTGTCCTCAATCTTCTGTAGCTCTTGTGCATATTCCTCATCGGTATACTCCAGTTTTTTGAACGTACGAGCAGGGTCAACATAGTTACCCGGATTGATACGAACCTTCTCTGCATAGAGGGCAGCAACGTCTGCTACATTCGCATTGAAGTGAACATCCGCACAGAGCGGAGCCATATAATTGTCTGCACGCAGTTGTGCATTGATATTCTTTAAGTTCTCTGCCTCGCGCTTTCCTTGTGTTGTAAGGCGTACAAGTTCTCCTCCTGCATCAATGATACGCTTAGCTTGTGCAACACTTCCTTCGGTATCATCGGTGGAAGTAGTTGTCATTGATTGTACGCGTACAGGGTTCTCTCCACCAATGTTGAGTGCACCAACATGCGTGACAGAGGTTTTCCTTCTTTCAAAGTTGAATAAATCTATCATGTTCTATTTGGATAATGGGGTACCTCCCCAAGCCCTTTTGGGATGATGAAAAACCTCCCTAATCCCCTCTGAGAGAGGGGTTATAGTAAGAGGTAATAAGTGGTAACGACCTTTACCCTAATTGTTTCCCGTTGTTACTCCGCCTTTTGGAGGGGTTAGGGACGGTCTTAGCACTTAAACTTATAATCCTTTAGCTCAGCTAACTCCTTGTTAGCCTTCTCTATCTTCTTTCCTAATGAAGCCTTCCAGTTGTCAATCTTCTTTGCAATAGTCTCATCACCGAGTGCTATCATCTCAGCTGCAAGGATGGCAGCATTCTGTGCTCCATTGACTCCAACAGTAGCAACTGGAATGCCAGGAGGCATCTGAACGATAGAAAGTAAGGCATCAAGACCATCGAGCATACCCTTAATTGGCACGCCAATGACTGGAAGTGGTGTTGAAGCAGCGATAACTCCAGGCAAAGCAGCAGCCATACCAGCCGCAGCAATGATAACTTTTACGCCACGACCTTTCGCTTCCTTGGCAAAAGTCTCTACTGCGTCAGGTGTACGATGAGCAGAGAGTGCATTCACTTCAAAAGGAATCTCTTGCTCTTCCAACCACTTACAAGCTTTTTCCATAACAGGTAGATCGCTTGTAGAACCCATGATAATACTAACTAATGGCTTCATATTCTTAATGTATTAAGTGTATATTCTTTATTTGTATTGTATGTATATCTTATTAAGAGAGTTCCTCCTCTCTGTCAGTCAGACGTTTATTTCTTCATAGTGGGTAGTCTTCTCGACCCCTATACATTCTATATAAGGATGATAGTAACGAACGAACAGATGATACCTAAGAAGAAACCCGATGCCACTTGCTCCAATGAATGTTGCCTGAGAATCATTCTACTGCTACCTACAAAGCCCGAAACGATGAGCGTAAGACAAAGCCACCACATCGGATTGAAGTTGAAAAGCAGTGAAAAAGCTATCAAAGAACCTGTTACACCACCGATAGCTGCCGTATGTGTTGATATCTTCCACCATACGTTGATGATAGCACATAGAATCTGAATGATCAATGCTACCATAAGTATGGACGTCAGCATGTGAGGCAGGTGTAGGATATTCATGATATAGAAGCACGTGAAGTAGCAAAGAATAGAAATCACGTAAGGAACCATTCTACGCTCTCGTTGCCCTAACTGAATCAGTGTCCATCCGTGGTATTGGCGATAAAGGTGGATGAGTAAGGTAGGGATAAGCACTGTGAAAGCATATACCAAAAAGACATACGACAGCTTTGCCTGCCATGGGAACATACTAAGATAGCTAAAAGTAAAGATAGCCAATATGCCCACAACGGGTAAATAGAATGGTGTGAGAACCATACTCACAACCCTTGCTGTTAATATAATGTTCTTTTCGTTCATACTTTAACACCTAACACCTAACATCCAACACCTAATTACATCACTCCTTCCTCAGTCTTGCAACAGGCAATCCGAGTTGTTCGCGGTACTTAGCAACGGTGCGGCGAGCTATAGGGAAGCCCTTTTCTTTCATCACTTTAGCAAGTGCATCATCGCTAAGAGGCTTACGTTTGTCCTCTTTGTCGATTACTTCTTTGAGTGCCAACTTGATCTTACGAGTAGACATTTCCTCGCCATCTTCCGTTGTATAGCTATCAGTGAAGAAGAAACGCAGAGGGAAAGTACCCCAACGTGTCTGTGCATACTTGATGTTGCTCACACGTGATATGGTAGAGATGTCTAATCCTGTACGGTCGGCAATATCTTTAAGAATCATTGGTTTGAGGTCAGCCTCATCTCCATCTTGGAAGAATTTTCGCTGAATATCGATGATAGCCTTCATCGTCACCTGTAAGGTATGACGTCTTTGCTTTACCGCTTCGATAAATCCTTGTGCCTTTTCCACCTTCTCTTTGGCATAAAGCAACGCCTCCTTCTCCTGTCGATTCATATTAGCTTTGTTGTTTCGGTAGGTCTCCATCATATCGTTGAAGGCCTGCGAAACGTGCAACTCTGGTAGATTGCCGTGGTTTAAGCTGAAAGTAACTGTACCATCATCCTCCGTGTCGATGATAAAGTCAGGTGTTATCTGTTGCAGGTTACGTCCTTGTGTCTCACCCATAGACGACCCCGGCTTCGGATTCAACTTACGAATCTCACGCTGTAGCGCCTCTACTTGAAGGTCAGACAGCGACAGTGCGCTTTGAATCTTATCCCAATGCTTCTTTTTGAAAGCATCGAAATGATGTGAAAGGATGTTGTAGATGTATTTATACAGATGACTATCTTTCTCCCACTCACCGTTCTCAACCTTTCGGTCTATCTGTAGTAAGAGACATTCTTGCAAGTCTCTTGCACCGATACCAGCTGGGTCAAAGTCCTGCAGAATCTTTAGTACGCTCTCTATCTCCTTGACAGATGCGTCTATCCCATAGTAGATAGCCAACTCATCGCTGATACTATCGAGGTCTTTTCGCAAGAGTCCGTCATCGTCAAGACTACCGATAAGATACTCCAAGATACTCTTCTGCCGTTCCGTAAGCTCTCTTTCGCCCACCTGCTCATTGAGTTTATCAATGAAGGACGTTGTATCTCCATACACAATCTCCTCATATTCAGCATTATTTCGTTGCTGTCTTGAATCGTATGTAGGAAGTTCATCATCCGAACGCATACGCTCCAGTGCCGAGTCGAGCGCATCTTGTCGCTCTTCTCGCTCCTGCATTGTATCGAAATCATCGTCTTCTGAATGCTCTACAGTATCGTTGTCGTCAATGCTATCGGTCTCCTCTCCTCCTGCTTCTAAGGCAGGATTATCATCGAGTTCAGCATTAACACTTTCCTCTAATTCTGTCAGTGGCATCTCCAACAACTTTACTTGCAGCATCTGCTGTTGTGAGAGACGCTGCACTTGTTGCTGTTTCTGGGTCTGAATCTGTACTTGTTCCTGTGCCATTGTTTACCTGAATTGTGCTACAAAAGTACTAAAAAACAAGTATAATCAAGTGAAATATTCCTTTAATTGTGCTGCTAAGGCAGAAAGTTTCTCTGGGTTATCATTTCCATAGCGGTTCCATACCTCCTGACAGGGCATTAATAAGGGCGATATCAGAAGGTCGTCACGGTTCAGATAGGGGTCGCAGAGTTGGAACACATCCATTACTTCCACAACTATTTGTGGCTTTATCTTCATCAGTTTAGCAAGGTCTATCACCTCAGGTGTCTCTGCTGCCATCGTAATAGGGGTAAGACGGAAATAGAGGTCGAGAATCATAATGAGCATAAAAGGCTTCAACTCCGTAGCCCCTTCCACTGGTAGGAAGTCATGTTCAAAGGTTTCGCGCACCTTTACACCATCGTAGAACTCCCTTGGCTGGCCAAATCCCTTCATCGAACGCAGTTTCTTTACGTCTTTGTTGAGCTTTCTGGTGTTCTTTCCATACGTCTCCCAAATCAGATGAATGATGGGCATATCACGGTGTCGCAACTTAAAAAGCTGTTCATAGAGGTTCTTTGGTGGTATGTGTAGTTCTAAACTGAGGTCTACCAAAGCACGTGAATACATCGGTTTCATTCCCTCTGGCTTTTTAAGATAAAGCTGTAGGAGTAGTAGCCAGTAGTCGTCAGACCATAAAGGATGTGTTGCCATAAGCGTAAAATATCCACTCTTGCTCCTCTCTTTCGAGTAGAGAAGGAGGAGAAATACTTGTCTAAAGGGTATCTATATTTGTCTTTCGCAAAGATACTCCTTTTTTATTATAATGGCAAAAGATAGTGGCAGAAAGTTAATGAGTTAACGGATTGACGGGTTGATAAGTGATGTCTATCTGTCTTCTACAAACAACTTATTCCCTATTGGGCTTATTAGGCTAATTAGCCTAATAAGCCCAATAGGGCTAATAGCCTGTTACTTTGTCATAACTTTTCACATCATGATTTTGAATACATGCTCTTTTGGCTTGCAGAAGACGCCCTTTTGGCTTGCAGAAGACGCCCTTTAAGACCCTTACTAACGCCCTTTTGAAGTCCAATTAAGCACCTTTTACTTTATACTTGGTAACTAATTGATTCTCTGTTGATTGCAAACCTGCTTCTTATATGTGTTTTTGCCGTTAGTTATTGATGTTTTCTTTGAAATTATGTAATGATTTTTCAAACTTCTATCTGCGTATTTTCGAAGTCTAAAAAGAAATGATTTTCAATGTCAGAGGATGATAAGAGGACAGAAAGTTGATTGTCTTAGCCATGGTTTTTGTTTAATGAGTAACTTCGATTCTTCCGTTAAAGCAATAGGAAAAGTATCCAAACATTTAACGGAAGAACCTAAGAATAGGCGCGTTAAGTTGCTGTGTATGCAGTCCTGACTCTCTGTTTTTACTTCTTTCCTCCACCCACTAAGTCATCATTCTGAATGCTTCGTTCAGCCTTCTTGACGCTTGCTTTTAACTTACCAAAGTTCCATGAAAGACGGATTCCAAAGCATTTAGGTTTCATAACGGAGCGTTCATAACCAGTATAATCGCCTCGAACGATACGATAAGTACTTGATCTTTCTTTGATGAAAGGTGATTCTGCTGATAAAGATACTGTTAGCTTATCTTTAAAAAAGTGACGTGTCAAGGTGAAATCATAGTAGAACCAATGTCCCTCAATGGCATACGGATCATAAATTCGGTTGCCATATTCACCTCCAATACTGGTTGTCAACGTTAATTCCCAAGGTATTTTCTGCTCCCAATTAAAGTAGATTCCACCACCGCATCCGCTGTTCTTGATAGAAGGTGTGGGCAAGGTGATTCGGGCATAACGCATGGAAGCGTTGAGTGTAAACGATGTTCCGGTGAAAGGAGTCCATTCTGTGTAAGATGAAATACCGAACACTTTACTCTTTAGTACGTTCTGATAAGTAGAAACATCTTTGCGATTCTGTTCATAAATGATGTTAGCGATACCATTATTGGTATATGAATAATAGGGACTTAATTGCAAAGTAAGTTTAGAAGTAACCAACATATATTCAAGGTGTAGTGCTTGGTTACGACTGCTTCCTAAGTTTGCATTACCGAAAGAGACTGCCGTTGGTGTGCTAATGATGGCTGGATTGAGATAGCCGATGCCGGGTCTGTTGATGCTGGTATTATAGCTAAACTTCAGTGTTTGACCGTCGCTAATCTTGTATTGTAGGCTTGCTGATGGTACCCAGTCATTGAGATTAGCATGGTAATCAGCATTACTACCATCGGGATAGGATGCTTTCATGCGAGTAAACTCATATCTTAAACCTGCACGAGCAGCCCATTTGCCAGCGGTGAAGATATATGAGAGGTAGGCAGCAGCCACTTGTGCGTTATGCTTAAACTTGCTTTCCATGTCAGGGGTAGTCCCTTGATAGTCCATTAATGACGTACTGTTGTTGTAACGAAGGATATATTTCGTTCCGCTTTCTATCTTGTGGTGTTTTCCAAAGGGGCGTACATAGTCAATCTGGAAAGTATGTTCTGTGAAGCGTTCACGGGTGTTCTGATCGTAACTTGTATAGCTGACAGGGAAGTTAACCATGTTGTTATACATCTGACGGAAGATGGTGTGTGGTCGTGTAGCTGCCAGCATATAAGAAAGCGTTAGGATTTCTCCATCTAAATGAGTCTTGTGTTGATAGTCAAAACGTCCTCCAAGATTAAGATGAGAATAGCCCGGAGTAGTCATATTATTGTCGAATTTGTAAATCAACTGGCTGTTCTTGTCCCATCGTTCATTCGTGTTTTGTGCGTTGGCATCGGCTTTATAGCCAAAAAAATTGGTCGATGCGGTCAGCAAATTGAGTGAATCAATCTCGTAACTGGCACTGATATTACCGAAATGTATTGTTGCTGCAGTGCTATTAGTCCCATATTCACGTCTTTGTTCGCCCGTCTTTACGTAGTTGTAAACCTCCTCTCTATAGTTTTCTGTTTGTTTTCTGCTTTGGTTCATGTAGTTATAATTGACGGTTGTCGTGAGCTTTCCCACCTTTGTTGTTAGATAAGTACCAAGCCTTACAGAGCCGTGAGTGTTGACATCAGAGTTCACATTGCCTGATACTCCTTGTAGTTTAGTATTGCTCATCATGACAATGTTGAGGATAGCCGTAGTGCCTTCAGCATCATACTTGGCACCGGGGTCGGTGATAACCTCAATCCTTTTGATTGTAGAAGCAGGTATTGCCTTGAGAATATCCTTAAGGTTCTGCCCTGAAAGACTTGGGTCAGGATGTCCGTTCCTATACACCTTAAAACTTGTAGAGCCTTGAACCCTGATGTTTTCTTGTCCGTCAACGGTGACAAGGGGTATTTTCTTGAGTATTTCTAAGGTCGTTTTCGTCTGTGCAGTCTTGTCATGCTGTACGTCATACGTTAGCTTGTCAATATCATTCTTGATAAGCTGGCGCCTTTGTGCTACGACGACTTCCTCCAACTTCTGTGTCTTTGTGGAGTCTGTCTTAGTTGTGTTCTGGGCTGATAGGGCTGTTGCAGAGATGAAAGCAGTGAGTAATAGTATTGATTTATTCCACATAGTCAAAGCGTTAAGTTTATAGTTATCAATATGATGCAAAGATATGTTTTTTCTTAATAAGTTGCAATTTATTTCAAAAGTATTTTTACATTCTTGTCCTTATGTCCCATATTTTAATCCTTTTTAGTGCTTTTTTCTTTATTAATATGCAAGAAAATTACAATGCAGAAATGCGCATAGTGTTCGGTTAGAAAGCAGATTGTCAAACGGAATGAATCCTCTTTTAATATATTGATTAATAGGGGTTTGATACGACATTTTCTATATATGTTTGTCAATAAAGCCTTACCAATGGTTTAATTTAACAACAAGTCGCCCTCTTTCTACCCCTTAACGACTGACGTATTGAGGCTTAGCACAAGTGGTGTTGAGGCTCCGCACCAATGGTGCGAACGCTTCGCACGTGTGGTGCGGAGGAGTGAAAGTCATGCAATATGTAGTTAAGATAAGAGCAGTTTATTGTTATAAAGGACTTATTCAACCCTGAGTAAACAAAGAATATTATATTTTTTCGTTCTATAATTCCCATCGAAACGAAGTGTTTTACGGAAACTTTTTGTAAATTTGCACATTAGTTATAATAGAAATAAGAATGGAATACAACTTCATAGACATTGAGAAGAAATGGCAACAGAAGTGGGTTGAGAATAAGACCTACAAAGTTGTTGAGGACGAGAACAAGCAGAAGTTCTATGTACTTAATATGTTCCCTTATCCATCAGGAGCCGGATTGCACGTTGGACACCCATTGGGTTATATTGCAAGTGACATCTATGCACGCTATAAGCGACTGAAGGGTTTCAACGTGTTGAACCCTATGGGATATGATGCTTACGGACTTCCTGCTGAGCAGTATGCCATTCAGACGGGTCAGCATCCACAGCTGACAACCGATACGAACATTGCTCGTTACCGTGAGCAGTTGGATAAGATAGGTTTCAGTTTCGACTGGGATCGTGAGATACGCACCTGTGACCCACGTTATTACCACTGGACACAGTGGGCTTTCGAGCGTATGTTCGAGTCTTATTATGACTATACACAACAGAAGGCATTGCCTATCAAGGACCTTGTTCGCCACTTTGAGGAAGAAGGAACACTGAACCTTAACGTCGCACAGAGCGAGGAACTGATTTTCTCAGCACGTGACTGGTCGAGCATGGACGAGCAGGAACAGCAGGAGAAGTTGATGAACTATCGTATTGCTTACCTCGGTGAGACAATGGTAAACTGGTGTCCGGGACTCGGAACGGTGCTTGCTAATGACGAGGTTGTCAATGGTGTGAGCGAGCGTGGAGGCTATCCTGTTGTACAGAAGTTGATGAAGCAGTGGTGTCTTCGTGTGTCAGCCTATTCACAAAGACTGCTTGATGGCTTGGAGACAGTCAACTGGTCTGACTCTATCAAGGAGACACAGAAGAACTGGATTGGCCGTTCTGAGGGTACAGAGGTTGAATTCAAATACGTTACACCAGCTGGTGAGGGTCAGAAAGAGGGTAAGTTCACAATCTTTACCACGCGTGCTGACACGATGTTTGGTGTTAGCTTCATGGTATTGGCACCAGAGTCAGAACTCGTTACAGAGCTTACTTCAGAGGCTCAGAAGGCTGAGGTAGAGGAGTATTTGGCGTATGTACAGAAGCGCACAGAGTTAGAACGTATGTCTGACCGTAAGGTGACAGGTGTCTTCTCAGGCTCATATGGTATCAATCCATTCACTGGCGAGCAGATTCCTATTTGGATTTCAGAGTATGTTTTGGCTGGATATGGAACAGGAGCGATTATGGCTGTGCCTGCTCACGACAGTCGTGATTATGCCTTTGCAAAGCATTTCAACCTCCCAATTATCCCATTGATTGAGGGTGCTGACGTCTCAGAAGAGAGCTTTGATGCAAAGGAAGGAATCGTAACCAACTCTCCTGCTGCAGGAAAAGAGAGCATGGACGGTTTCTCTCTCAATGGTCTTACGGTGAAGGAGGCTATTGCCAAGACAAAGCAGTTTGTTACTGAGAAGGGTATCGGTCGTGTGAAGGTGAACTATCGTCTGCGTGATGCTATCTTCTCACGCCAGCGTTATTGGGGTGAACCATTCCCTGTCTATTACAAGCAGGGAATGCCTTACATGATACCAGAGGAGTGTTTACCTCTCGAACTACCTGAAATCGACAAGTACGAACCAACAGAAAGTGGCGAACCACCATTGGGTCGTGCAAAGGTTTGGGCTTGGAATGAGGCAGAATGTAAGGTTGTTGAGAAGTCATTGGTTGACGATAAGACTGTATTCCCATTGGAGTTGAATACAATGCCGGGCTTCGCAGGTAGCTCAGCATACTATCTTCGCTATATGGACCCACATAATGACGAAGCACTGGTGGGCAAAAAGGCAGACGAGTATTGGCAGAATGTAGACCTTTATGTCGGTGGTACCGAACATGCAACAGGTCACTTGATTTACAGTCGTTTCTGGAATAAGTTCCTCTTCGACTGTGGTTGCAGCTGTAAGGAGGAGCCTTTCGAGAAGTTGGTGAACCAAGGAATGATCCAAGGACGCTCTAACTTCGTTTATCGTATCAACTCTGACGACCACTCAAAGGCACCAGTCTTTGTCAGCTTAGGTCAGAAAGACAAGTACGATACTACTCCTATCCACGTTGATGTGAACATTGTTCATGCTGATGTATTGGATGTTGAGGCTTTCAAGGCATGGCGTCCAGAGTATAACAATGCTGAATTCATCTTCGAAGATGGTACATCATCATCCGATCTCATCAACACCCAACACCCAACACCCCCCACCTACAAATGCGGTTGGGCGGTAGAGAAGATGTCAAAGTCAATGTTCAACGTTGTCAATCCAGATGTTATTGTTGAGCAATATGGCGCGGACACCCTCCGTCTTTACGAAATGTTCCTCGGTCCTGTAGAGGCAAGTAAGCCTTGGGATACGAACGGTATCGATGGTTGTTTCCGTTTCTTGAAGAAGTTCTGGAAGCTTTATCAGCAGGAACTCAACGATGATGAGCCTTCAAAGGATTCATTGAAGAGCGTTCACAAGCTTATCAAGAAGGTGACAGGCGACATTGAGCAGTTCTCTTACAACACAGCTGTTTCAGCGTTTATGATTTGTGTCAACGAACTCGGACAGCAGAAGTGTGCTAACCGTGAACTATTGAAGAAGATGGTTATTGTCATCGCTCCATTCGCACCTCACATGGCAGAAGAACTGTGGGAGCAGTTGGGTGGTGAGACAAAGAGTGTCTTCGATGCTGAATGGCCAGCATGGGACGAGTCTTATCTCGTTGAGAATGAGGTGCAGCTGACTGTCTCTTTCAATGGTAAGGCACGTTTCCAGATGACCTTCCCTGCTGATGCAACGAAGGAAGATATTGAGAAGAAGGCTTTAGAAGACGAACGAAGCCAGCACTATATCGACGGTAAGACAATTGTAAAGATCATCGTTGTGCCGAAGAAGATTATCAATATCGTTTGCAAATAACTATTCAATAAACCATAGAAGAGGCTGTATGGAAACAGGGCTGCAGGTTCGTTTCTCTGACAGCGGTAATCTCCAACGGAAATGAAGTCCGTATGTTAGTATCCACTACAGTCGTGTTGCGATACAGCCTCTTCGTCTTAACCATTCTAAGAGCCTATGACCATTGATCAACAACTCATCCGATCCGAAGCCAAAGATTACTTTTTCTTGACCGTTGGTTTACTTATCTATGCAGCAGCCTTTACTATCTTCCTCATGCCTTATGAGATTGTTACGGGCGGAGTGACGGGTATGTCGGCCGTAATCTACTATGCTACGGGTTTTAAGATTGAGAATACTTACATGATTATCAACATCTCGTTGTTGATAGTTGCTCTGAAGATATTGGGCTTTAAGTTCCTGATGAAGACCATCTATGCTATCTTTGCCCTTTATTTCCTATTGATTTTTGCGCAGGATCTGATGCCTAAGGATGCTGCAGGACACATGGTGAAGATGCTCGGTGAAGACCAAGCTTTTATGTCATTGATTATTGGGTGTAGCCTTACAGGTACGGGATTGGCTATCGTCTTCCTAAATAATGGTAGTACGGGTGGTACGGATATCATTGCTGCCTGTGTCAATAAGTATCATGATATCTCGTTAGGACAGGTCTTAATGGGCGTTGATATCTTGATTGTGGGTAGCTGTTTGTTCTTCCCTCAGTTTGGTGATGTCATGGAACGCTTGCATAAGATGGTCTTTGGTTACTGTACGATGTTCATCGAGTGTTTTATGTTAGACCACGTGATGAACATGAGACGCGAGTCAGTTCAGTTCATGATCTTCTCTTGGAAACATGAAGAAATAGCCAAAGCGATTGTTGAGGAGACCGAGCATGCGCTGACTATCCTTGACGGACACGGCTGGTATACTGGTAATGATATGAAGGTTATCTGCTTGTTGGCAAAGCGTAACGAGAGTAAAACTATCTTCCGTATCATCAAGATGGTTGACCCAACCGCCTTTGTAAGCCAGAGTTCGGTTATCGGTGTCTATGGTGAAGGCTTCGATCAGATAAAGATTAAGGCTAAAAAGGAAATGAAAAAGCAGGAAAAGAAGTTGGCTGAAGCCATGAAAAAGCCTGCGAATGAACAGAAATAAATAAGCAGAAGGGCTGTGTTCCACATGCTATACCACAGGGACACATGACTCGTGTGTTCAATGGCTGTAATCTTTTGCGAGCACATGAGTGGTGGGTCCCTGTCGTGTTGACAAGGGTCTTGATGTGATAACATAGTTTTTTCATAGTAAGGAAAGGATTTACGAAGATGAAAATAGTATTTGCAACGAATAATAAACATAAGCTCGAGGAGATAAAGGACATCCTTGGAAGGGACTTTGAAATCGTTTCTTTGGCTGAGATTGGTTGTCATGAGGATATCCCAGAAACTGGGGCTACATTGGAGGAGAACGCTCGCCAAAAGTCAACCTACATCGTTGAGCATTACAGCCACGATTGTTTTGCGGATGATACGGGGCTGGAGGTGGAGGCGCTCGGTGGTGAACCCGGTGTACATTCAGCTCGTTATGCAGAGGGAACCGACCACGATAGCGAGGCGAATATGCGTAAGCTGTTGACAAACTTAGAAGGGAAAGCCAATAGTAAAGCCTGCTTTCGCACTATTATCTCGCTCATCATAGATGGTAAAGAACATCAGTTTGAGGGTAAGGTAGAGGGTAGAATCGCTACAGAGAAGCATGGTACAGAGGGCTTCGGATACGACCCTATCTTCATTCCAGAGGGTTATGACAAGAGCTTTGCAGAGTTGGGTGAGGAGATAAAGAACCAGATTTCTCATCGTGCAAGGGCTGTAAAGAAGTTAGCAGAGTACTTGATAACGCTGAAATACTAAAAGAATAAGAGGTGAAAAGAGGCTTTTCAAGAATGGAGGAGGTAGGAAAGTAAAATGCTAAAAAGAGCCTTTTACACTTTGAGAAATCCCCTTTATCGAATTATTTTCATGAAAAAAAATTGAAGGCGGGAGTTCTCTATACCATTAATAGGCTGTTATAAAGGCAGAGGAGGACTATGTCAACCATCTTGATAAGTCTTCCTTTGGAGCCAGATAGCGTAAGTATCGCCTATAAGGAATATGTATTTAATCATTTGATAGCCGTTATGTTGTCTATTCTTCTTCCCGTTTACAATTGCAGCTGTGTAGCTTTGGTGACAGAGTTACAGCGCCAGTGCGTGGAATGTGGTACTGAATTTGAGATTATTGTAGCTGATGATGGCTCTTCTGTGGCAAGCTATATAGAGCATAACTTACGTATAGAGAGGTTGGATGGGGTACGTTATATAACAAGAAAGCAGAACGTTGGGCGTTCAGCTATCCGTAATTTCCTTATTTCGCAAGCACAAGGAGAGTGGTTTCTCTTCATAGATGGAGATCTAACATTAGACAATTCACACTTTATTCATCGTTATCTGCAGGCCAAAAGGAATGTTGTTGTAGGTGGAATAAGGATAGGAGGAGACCTAAACAGGTGGAAAGACAACCTTAGATACCGCTATGAGAAGGCGTATGAACAGAAGAATACACCGCAAGACAGGCAGTGTCATGCTACAAAACACTTTCGTACGACAAACTTCTTAGCACATAAAGACATCATGATGAAACATTCTTTTGATGAGAATTTTGTCCAATACGGCTATGAAGATGTACTCTTCGGTAAGTCACTTGCCATGGATCATGTAGCAATCACGCATATTGATAACCCCATAACACTTGATTTCTTTGAATCAAACAGTGAGTTTTTAGATAAAACAGAACAGTCTCTTCACACACTATATACCTTCCGTAACCAACTGAAAGGTTATTCTAAACTGCTTGAAACTGCTGAGAAAATAAAGAAACTACACCTACAAAAGCTGGTTAATGCAGCTTATTTCCTTGTAGGACAACGCATAAAGAAACATCTTCAAGGCAATAATCCCAGTATTTTCTTGTTTAATGTATACAAACTGATGTATTATATCCATCACGAAAAGAATACTCTATGACAATAAAACGATATCTCTTAGTTGCAGCTTTCATCTTGTTTGCTTACTGTAATGCCCTTGCTGGCGGTGTAGGAACGTGGAAGAACTTTCTTGCTTACAGTGATGTACAATGGGTAGAAGATGGAGGTAGCAAACTCTATGTGCTTGCTTCCAATAGCCTCTATACCTATAACAAGAACGAACAGAGTATAAAGACCTACGATAAGGTCAATGGTTTGAACGATACGGATATCCGGTTTATAGGCTGGAACAAGTCTGCTCGTAGGTTGGTTATCGTCTATTCGGATAATAATATCGACCTGCTGGACGAGAGAGGGAATGTTCTTAATGTGCCAGACTACTACTTAAAGACTTCAATGGAGGACAAGACCGTTAATGGTATTGATATGTATGGTGGCTATTGTTACCTTTCTACGGGTTTTGGACTTGTCAAACTCAATGTTTCTAAGGCGGAGATAAGCGATAGTTATAACCTCTCTTTCCCTGTTAATTACAGCTATATTGAGGGTAAATATATCTATGCTGCCAGTCGTAGTAAGGGACTTTATCGTGCTGACTTGGCTGCTAATCTTCTCGACAGAAACAACTGGACGAACGTAGGAGGGTTTGTAGAGCGGTCACGAAGTGTTGATGCTACTCTATTGGCACAGGCTAAGTCGCTTCGTCCCGGCGGTCCAGAGCGTAACACCTTTGTATGGACTACCTTCATTAATAACCGTCTTTATGGTACCGGAGGGAACTTTAATCCTACTGCTAATAACTGGGAGAATCCAGGTATAGTACAGGTGTTAGAGGGTGATGAATGGACCTTTTTCGAGGATAATTTATCGACTCGAACGGGTTATGTCTATATAGGGACAAAGGCCGTGGCGATAGACCCTCATGATGGTAATCATGTGTTTGTAGGTACACGAACAGGCCTCTATGAGTTCAGATTGGGTAAGATGGTAGCCTTCTATAACAAGGATAATAGCATTCTACAAGGAGCCATAGACAGAGGTAAACAGCTTGGGAATGAATATGTACTTGTCTATGGTCTGGCTTACGATAGAGATGGTAATCTATGGGTACTCAATAACCAGACGAAGAAAGAAAACCTTATTCGTGTGTCAAAAGATGGGCAGATGACATCCTTTAGTAAACCTGAGCTGATGAAAGATGGTGTGGGGCTCTCTGGCTTGTCACAGATGCGTTTGGACAGTCACAACCTCCTTTGGTTCTGTAATGACTACTGGATTCAACCGGGATTGTTCTCTTATGATCCTAAAAAAGATAAACTTAATGCTTATACTCGATTTGTCAATGAGGACGGTTCTAACGTCGATATTACTGCTGTTCATTGCTGGGCAGAGGACTTAGAACACAATATCTGGGTGGGAACAACGGCTGGTCCGATGGTCCTTCAGCGGTCTCAAATGAATGACCAAGAGAACTATCGCTTCATACAAGTTAAGGTTCCGCGTAACGATGGGACTAATCTTGCTGACTATCTCCTTGCTGGCTTGGATATTACTGCTATGGCTGTTGATGGCGGAGGACGTAAGTGGTTTGGTACGAAGGGCAATGGTGTCTATCTTATCAGTGCGGATAATATGACGCAGTTGCAGCACTTTACCGCTACTAACAGTCCTTTGCTCTCTAACACTATTCAGTCTATTTCTATCAATGACGCCACTGGTGAGGTGTTCTTTGCTACTGATAATGGTCTCTGTTCCTATATGAGTGATGCTACAAGGGCTGTTGACTCGCCTAATGATGAGACTACATACGCTTACCCAAACCCTGTGAAACCAGGTTATACAGGGCCCATCACGATTGTTGGTTTGTCGTTGAATGCGAATGTGAAGATTGTAACAACGAATGGAGTCCTCGTTGCTGAAGGTACCAGCAATGGTGGTTCTTTCGTTTGGGATGGTAAGGATAGGAACGGAAAGCATGTTGCATCAGGTGTTTATATGGTACAGACTGCCGATGAGAATGGCGATAACGGAACCGTTTGTAAGGTCGCAATCGTTAATTGATGATGTCAATGAAAGGACAGATAGGGCGTAACCCAATCTTTTGGATACTACTGACTGCTCCGTTGGCATTGCTGTTGCTAAGTCAGCTTCAGCCTACCTTTGATGATTGGACCTACTATACCGTACCGCAGACAGAGCCTCTTACGCTTCAAAATCTGCTCCCTGATGGTAATTATTGGCGCCCTTTTGATGTACTCTTTGGGCATCTTCTCGGACTTAATTACCGACTTTTTCCCTTCTTAAACCATCTTTTCATCCTATTGGGGCATATCCTCAACACATGGTTGGTATATAGGATTCTGCAATGGTTTAGGGTTAGTACGTTGTCACGCAACCTATCCGTCGTTTTCTTTTATTTGTCGTCAGGCACCTTGGGGGCGGTCCTAAATATTGATTCACTAAACCAAGTCTATTCGCTTCTATGGGGACTTCTTGCCTTATATAGCTACATCAGTCAGTCTGGCTATCGAAAGCTTGCCTTGTGGTTACTCTGTTCTCTGCTATCTGTCTTCGCTAAAGAGTCAGGCTATATTTGGTTTGCTTTCCCACCCTTCGTCGTGTGGAGTACAGGAAAAGACTGTTTTAAGCATACGCTAAAGCAGCTTCTTTGTGGCTGTCTTGTGTTTGTCTTTTATCTTGTTTGCCGTATTTTGCTGACTGATAGTTTTCATTTTGAGAACAATGCGTACATGGTTTTTACTGCAAAACAGCTATTACGCAATCTTTGTTTACTGTTAGGAATGTCCTTCTACCCTATCGATTATGCCAGTCTTATCCATCCGCAACATCGCCATCTTGTAGTTGTTGTAATCACAGGGCTCCTCCCCCTACCCTTTCTTTGGCTCCTACTGCGTTCTTTTAGGCTACAGAAAACACTCGTAGTACTGCTTTTATCTTTCTTTATTGGGGCTTTCGTAAATCTTATGACAGTCTTCTCAATGATGCACTGTTATGCTGTCCTGCCTTTTGTAACGCTGATGATAGCCCTACTATGCGAACGCTTTAAGAACAGACAAGCCCTGTTTTTATCAGCTTTGCTCTACCTTTTGACAGCTACCTTTACCCTACTCCATCACGGTTATGCCTCTTGGCTATCGGGAAAGACGGGCGAACGGATGGCAAAGAGTATCGTTAGTCAATGCGACCGACCAGTAAACAAGGTGATGGTGATACATTTAAATACAGGCGAAACAAAATATTCTTCTTTCTGGGTGATTCCTTTCGAGGCTTTTGGTTGGGGTTATTCCGTTCTTCAACAAACAGGTTATCAATGGCCTAAGACCATTATTAACGAAGAGATAACAAACAGAAAGCAGTTGAAAGCTTTGCTTCTAAAGGCTGAGAAAACCGGTTGTGATGGTGTTTGGTATGCTGAAGGCGAACAGATAAAACGCTTGAAATAAGACAAAAGAAAGCTGAAAATCGCAATCTTCGTATGTATGCTATCTTCTTGGTAACACTTGACAAGGACGGATATGTTGTTGTTTCTCTATTTTTAACGCCATGTTAATGGTTCCTATTGAGTGTTGTCTGTCTTATTCTTTGGCTTCCTAAGCACTCCTTATAGGTCTTTTGTTGTCTCTTTCCCCCTGTTTACTCAATAGCCGAACAGTGTGATATAAACTTGAACTGATACGCTTTATAGAATTATTTTCATGAAGGGAAAGAATTATTTTCATGACAAGAAATATTTATTTTCATGAAGAAAAATATTTTTTTTCATGAAAATAAATCCATGAAAAGAAATCTTATGGGTTGTTTACCTTTCTTTTATAACACCTAAAAGCCCATTTAGAGGTGTTTGTTGATACTTGTATGCAATATTGATGTTGGTTGAAAGTGACTGATTTCCTTGCTTTTATCACCAAAAGAGAGTATCTTTGCAAAATAAAGTAATGACTATTACGGTAATAGCTATTACTAAAAAGGAATGTTTATGAGGTTTTATGATAGAATAAATGAGCTAAAACTGCTCTCTGACGTAGAGCTATTGAGCCACCAAGAGGCCCAAATGACGGTGCTGATTGGTCGTAGACGTATTGGCAAGACCGAGCTTACCTTGAAGAGTGGAGAGCGCCTTACGCTACTTTATTTCTTCGTAGCACGTAAGTCGGAAGCACTGTTGTGTGATGATTTTCGTGCTGTGATAGAAGAGACACTGCAGGTTCCTATTGGACGATATACATCTTTTTCAAAGCTCTTTCATCATGTGATGGAATTGTCTAAGACACGTGCTTTCACTTTAATCATCGATGAGTTTCAGGACTTCGGGCGTGTTAATTCCTCTATTTTCAGTGAGTTACAACGTGAGTGGGACTTGAATAAGGGTGGAAGTCACCTTAATTTGATAGTTAGTGGTTCGATTTATTCGATGATGCATAAGCTATTTGAGGATAGTAAGGAGCCACTTTTCTCACGTGCAGGACGCATTATAAATCTGCAGCCTTTTACTACTGACACCTTAAAGGAGATTCTTCGTGACTTTAATCCATCCTATACTGCAGAGGACTTGTTGGCACTCTTCACTGTATCGGGTGGGGTAGCATGGTATATCAGTTTACTGATGGATAACAAGCGGACGGTAAGAAAGACGATATACAGTATGCTTACGGAGGTAAATTCGCCTTTTATCAATGAGGGTAAGAACGTTTTAATAGAGGAGTTTGGGGCTGATTACTCCATTTACTTTTCTATTCTTATTTGTATATCTGAGGGTCAGCTTACGCGTAAAGAGATAGAGAATAAGATCGGAATGGAGGCCAGTGGCATTGGAAGCTACCTTGAACGACTGGAGAAGTATTATGGTTTGATAGAACGTCATCAGCCTATTTTCGCAAAGAGTAATTCTCGGAAGGTGCGCTACACACTATGCGATAATTTCCTTACATTGTGGTTTCGTTTCTTCTTCAAGTATCAGGCTTTCGTTGAGAATGGTGCTTTGAAGCAACTTGCACGCCTTATCGAACGTGATATCAACATGCTTGAAGGCTTCATGTTAGAAAGGTATTTTGAGCGTAAACTGCGTGAGACAGGTGATTATACACGGATAGGAAAGTACTGGGACCGCAAGGGCGAGAATGAAATAGACCTTATTGCAGTGAACGAAATAGATAAGGTTGCATGGGTGTATGAGGTGAAACGCAATGCTAACAAATATGATGAGGCTATCCTTCGGGCTAAGGTAGATAATCTATTGCAGAACTGTTCAGAGCTTCGGAGCTATAAGTTAAGTCTTGGTTGTTTATCTTTGGACGATATGTAGATAATTGGTTTGACCATTACACGGGGGCATATATAAGGACTAAAAACGCCCCCGTCGACCCTAAAACTTAATAGAGTAGGGGATAGACGAGGGCGTTTATGGGTATTGATAGGTTGTGATAAACCTGCGTATCGTGCGTTATTATTTCTATTGTCTCTAATGAGCTGTGTTGATGAGGTCGGCAGGTAGAGGGATATCAAGGCTGCGAGCGCGTTCGGCATTACGCCTCTTTATCTTGCGCTGGGCATCAGCCTTCTGCTTTGTTATGGCTCCCGGCTTCTGCTTGTAGAGTGGGAGTAGACGCGGATTCCACGTACCCTGTACGTCACGCTTGGCCTTACACTCGATAGACTTGGGGTAGTAATAGACGGCTTCGGGCTGTCGCTGGGTCGCATAATCACCTGTATCCCATCTACCATTGTCGTTTTCATCGACGATGACACGTAGGTAGTAGACCCCAGGCTTTACGTAGTGGAAGGTCGCTTGATTGTTCTTTGCATACGTTTCCTTCACTGGCTTGTCGCTTTCATTGAGTAGTTGCAATAGGCAATTCTTACCTTCCATGCCCTGTAAGGTCATCATCAACGTGCCATACTCGTCTATTGACGGGATACGGATGCCCTGTTTATACTTTGCAGACACCTTTCCATAGATATCTGTGAAGGCTGCTGAGTCGACCTCAAGACTATATTCATGACCCGGATCCCAGGTGCTGACGAGTTTCATTAACCGTGGTCTACCAGGTTCGGCACCGAAGCTGTATTTCGCTCGATACCACATAGAGTCTATCTTCTCATAGAGATGTATCTTGGAGGTATCGGTCTTTTCAAGTGGAGTAGGGAGCTCGAACGTTGGGTTTTGGTCTGGGTCCATTTGCGAGGAGACGTTGTATCTTACCTCTAAAGGTGTGACCGGCATAGCCGTTTGGAAGTCTTTTCCACGTTCTTTGGCTTTCTCCTGCTTCTTAAACCACTTGTCGTACTCTTCTTGTTGACGCTTCAGACGCTTTGCGTAGGGCACCTTTGAGAGTATCTCCAGCGTGTCTGTCTTAGGCACAAGTTTACCCATACTGTCCGTCATGTTATAGGTCATCTGCATTCGCAACGTGTCTTGATTGACAAGGGCCGTATCACGAAGCCAATAGATGATGGTGTCTTGGTTCAGACTTGGCTCTGTTATGAAAGCATCTTTAGCATTGAAATTGAGTCCTTTAAGCTGCGGGAGGTCGGCATCACCATAGCTATAAAAGAGCGTGAAGTGGTTTGGTTCCTTGCGTTCAGACTTGAGGAAGTAACGGTCTGTTTGTGTTGGTGTAAACGAATTCAGCACCACATCATCTGGAAGGAAATGGGTGTAAGGCACCTGTTTGATGTCTTTAATATGCAAAGAGTCAATCCAGAGTGTGTCTTGTCGTATGTCTGGCTTCCATGAAGGCATAATGACTTCGGGCGTGAAGGCCAATTTCTCGCTCTTTTGATTGTACCTATAGTTACCGTCCATGTCCTGTAAAGCGTAAATGCGGTAGTCTCCCTTGGCAACACCTCGTATGCTGAAGCGACCACGACTATCGGTACGTGAGACGCGAAGCATAGGTAGTTTCTCGAAAGCAGAGTCGTTCTGATTACTGTAAAGACCCACGAGAATACCCTTTACAGGCTCCAAGTTCTCTGCTTCTAACACGTAGCCAGACACCTCAAGGGTGTCAATATGATCGCCAGTAGAGAAGCTGTAGGTGTAATTCCCTAATGGATTGCCCTCGTTATTGTCTGAGATAGCATCAGAGAAGTCGATGGTGTAGGTGGTGTTTGGCTGTAGCTTGTCTTGGAGACTCACTGTGATATGCTTTCCTGTAGCCTTTATTTCGGGTGCTTCTATCTGTGGAGGCGATACGACAACCTTCTCAGATGCGTTGTCTAATTTGATGAACTCGTTGAAATAGATGTTCACCTTCTTACTGTTTACATCAGTTGCTCGTTCAGAGGGGGAGGCAGCCAACACTCTTGGTGGGGTCTCATCGTACCATCCACCATCTGGTTGTCTCATCTTCGCACAGGACGACAGCATCAAAAGGAGTATGGTAAAAAGGAAAAGAAATAAAACCTTTGGTTGGTAGAACACCGCAAGGTAAGGACTAACCTTAGCTGAAAGGCCATCCCTTCCACCCATAACTTCTTGGCAATATCTCTGTTGTTGTTTCTTCATATCGCTGGTTTTACTTGTTTACCCTTTTGCTTTTTACCTCATAAAGGTTGTTTTATCCTTTTTACTCTGTAGTCTTTTGCTGGTTCATACTCAGTAGTTCTTCAAGGTTGTTACGGCTGTTTGAAAGGCGTGGAATCTTATGTTGACCACCGAGCTTACCCTTTATTTTGAGCCAGTCATTGAAGAGATCCTTGCGTGCAACTATTATCTCAAGTGGTTGAAGGGTAATGTTATGAAAACGTTTCGCCTCATAGTCTGAGTTTACCTCTTGTAGTTTATCATCAAGAACTTTGGCAAACTCGTCAAGTGAAGAGGGTTCTTTCGCAAACTCAATGAGCCACTGATGACGACATTTAGCCTTCGCATCCATATACATTGGGGCTGCTGTGTAGTCAGATAGCTGTGCGCCAGTGGCCTTGCAAGCGGCTTCGAGACCCTTCTCGGCATTGTCCATGATGAGCTCTTCACCAAAGGCATTGATGAAATACTTGGTTCTTCCGGTGATAACAAACTTATAAGGATTGGTCGAAGTGAACTGTACTGTGTCTCCTATCTCGTATCTCCATAGGCCACAAGCAGTACTAATCAGCATCGCATAGTTGCGCCCTATCTCCACACCCGGCAGTGGGACGATATTCGGATGTTCACTTTCAAACTCGTCCATAGGCAAGAACTCGTAGAATACGCCATAGTCGAGCATGAGCGACATACTGCTGTCTGTTGGGTCATCCTGTATTCCAAAGAAGCCCTCAGAGGCATTGTATGTCTCCATATAGTTCATCCCTTGCTTGGTAATGAGCTGTTCATACTGCTCGCGATAGGGTGTGAAGGCAATGCCACCATGGAAGAACACTTCTAAATTAGGCCATACTTCTTCTAAGTGTTGTTTACCACTCAATTCAAGAACACGTACTATGACAGAGAGCATCCAAGACGGAACACCGGATAGATTGGTCACGTTCTGGTTGAGAGTCTCCTGTGCAATTCGGTCGCGTTTTACCTCGAAATCGCTCAGTAAAGCTGTTGATTTCTTAGGTACACGACACAGGTTTGCGAGTGGATTGATGTTCTCTATGAGGATAGCACTTAGGTCGCCAACAAGTGAGTTGTATAAGTTGTAGTTTGGAGAATGGCTCCCACCTAAGATAAGACTCTTACCGTTGAAGAGTCTACTCTCTGAATGATTACTAAGGTAGTAAGCGATAACGTCCTTTCCACCTTGGTAATGAATGGTCTGTAATCCTTCGTGAGAAACGGGAATGAACTTACTCTTATCGTTTGTTGTACCAGACGACTTAGCATACCATCTCACCTGTCCTGGCCATAGAATATTGCGTTCTCCATGGCGCATACGGTCGATGTCACCCTTCAATTCCTCGTATGTGTTGACTGGAATGTTCTGTGTGAAATCTTCGTATGACTTTATCGTTGAGAAGAGATGTTTGCGTCCGTATTCGGTGTCCTTGGCTCGTTCAACGAGGTATTGCATGACTTCCCGCTGGATAGCCTCTCCATCCGTGAGGTAGTGCTCAAGCTCCTTACGTCGCGGATGGAAGTACAACTTGTTTACTATATTAGTAAGACTCATTCAATTTCTCTGGTTGATTAAATTGCAAAATTACGCCAAAAAAGCTAAACGAGTAGCCTTTTTCTATATTTTAACACTGCTTTTAAGCTGCATGATGGGCCTTTCCTTATATTCTTTGCATGGTTAGTAAGGTGACTTTTCATTCTCCTTTATTCTCATCTTTCAGCCCCCCTCTCTAATTTATTTTCATGAAAACAAATATTTTTCTTCATGAAAATAAATATTTCTTGTCGTGAAAATAATTCTTTCTTGTCATGAAGAAAATTCGATGAAAGGGGTAGGGTAGGGTCTTAATCCTTTTCTTTTGCGACGGTATAGCCTATCTTTTAGCTATCTAATTGGCCTTATCAGCACTCATGGGGATGCTTTATAAGGACGTAATAAAGCCTTTTCTTTATGCTTAGTTGACTATTATAGTCTATTATTATACATATTATAGTCTATAAAAGAGGCATTATTAGATTTCCTATATACTCCTTATACCTCTTTTTGTAAGCCTTCCCCTGCCTTCAGAGGGACAAGGGGAGGCCTTTTCTTTTTAATGTGCTTCTAACCAGTTTTTTCCCCATCCGGCATCAGCTATCAGTGGGACGTTCAGTGGATAGGCATTCTGCATCTCTTCAATGACAATGCGCTCCACCTGTTCGCGCTCTTCTGGGTAGACGGAGAAGTTAAGTTCATCATGCACCTGAAGAATCATCTTTGAGCGGATTCCTTCTTTTTTAAAGCGTTCCCAGATGCGTACCATTGCCACTTTGATGATGTCTGCCTCCGTTCCCTGTATCGGTGCGTTGATGGCATTACGCTCAGCAAACCCACGTACGGTGGCGTTACGGCTGTTGATATCAGCCAGATAGCGGCGACGATGGAAGAGTGTTTCGGCATAGCCTTTGGCTCTTGCCACCTCTTTCGCATGTTCCATATAGGCTTGTACCTTTGGGAATGTGCGGAAGTAGTCTTGTATGAGGTCTTTTGCCTCAGCATTTGAGATGTCCATGCGTTGGGCAAGTCCGTAGGTGGTGATACCATAAATAATACCGAAATTGGCTTGTTTTGCCTTCTTTCGCTGTGCGTCAGTGACCTTATCTATGTCCTCATGCCATATTTTTGCAGCCGTTGCACGATGGATGTCATGTCCCTCACGGAAGGCCTCCATCATGTTTTCGTCCTCAGAAAGGTGGGCCATGATACGTAACTCAATCTGACTATAATCTGCTGAAAAGAACAGACAACCCTCTTCTGGGATGAAACACTTACGTATCTCCTTACCATCATCCGTGCGTACAGGGATATTCTGTAGATTTGGGTCGCTTGATGAGAGACGTCCAGTAGCGGTGAGCGCTTGATTGAACGATGTGTGGATATGTCCTGTACGTGGGTTTATCAACTTAGGAAGTGCGTCAATATACGTACTGAGAAGTTTCTTCATCCCTCTGTAATTAAGGATGTTACGTACGATAGGACTTTTGTTTTCAAGACTCTGAAGCACCTCCTCACTCGTTACGTATTGTCCTGTTTTTGTCTTTTTAGGCTTGTCCATGATCTGCAACTTACCAAAGAGGATGTCACCCACTTGTTTTGGACTTGAGATGTTGAACTCTTCACCGGCCTCCTTGTATATTTCCTGCTCGTATTCTCTCATACGTTCATTGAAAATCTTTGACGTGTCTTGCAGTGCTTCTGTGTCTAAGCAGACACCATTTAGTTCCATGTCTGCTAACACTCGGACCAATGGCATCTCTATATTCCAGAAGAGTTCTTCGACGCCAAGCTCCTTTAATCGAGGCTCAAGTACGTTTTTCAAGCGCAAGGTGATGTCTGCGTCCTCCGCTGCATACTCATAGATGTCGGTAGGGGAGACGTCACGCATGTTCTTCTGCTTCTTTCCTTTTGGACCGAGCAGCTCTTCTATGTGTATCGTTTGATAACCAAGTAGGGTCTCAGCCAGATAGTCCATGTTATGATGTAACTCTGGTTGGATGAGGTAGTGGGCAATCATCGTGTCGAACATCTTACCTTGAATGGTCACGCCATAGCGAGTTAACACTTCATAGTCATACTTGATGTTCTGCCCAATTTTCATGATTTTGTCGCTCTCATACAGCGGTTTGAATATTTCAACGACTTTTAACGCTTCTTCATAATTGGCTGGTACGGGAACATAAAAGGCCTTGCTTTCTTCAGCTGAGAAACTTAAACCTACTAATTCGGCGCTAATAGCATCGGTTGAGGTCGTTTCTGTGTCTATACTAACAAATTCTTTTGTAATAAAAAAGTCACATATTCGACGTAATTCATCCTCATTTTCAATGAGTTGATACTCATGTTGAGTTGTTTTTATGCTCTCATATTTCGCAAATTTGGGTTCACTTGACTCATTGGCCGTGTTTTCTGCAAATAAATCAAGCTGATTGTCATCGGTTTTTGACTTTACTTCACCTTTATTAAGAAACTTGTTGATGAGTGTCCTAAACTCTAACTCTTCAAATATTGTACGCAATTTAGCCTCGTCGGGTTGCTCTACTTTGAGTTCATCTAAATCGAGTTGCATTGGAACATCAGTTCGAATCGTGGCGAGGAACTTAGACATCTTTATGTCTTCAACGGCATTCTCTACTTTCTCACGTAGTTTACCTTTTATCTCGTTGGTGTGTTGAAGCATGTTGTCAATGCTTCCAAACTGATTAATTAACTTGGCTGCCGTTTTCTCACCAACGCCCGGACAACCTGGAAAGTTGTCGGCTGTGTCGCCCATCAACGCCAAGAGGTCGATGACCTGGGCTGGGGTAGGGATGCCATACTTGTCTCCTACCTCCTTTTCTCCTATTATCTCGTATCCGCCACCATGGCGAGGACGATACATAAAGACGTTAGGACCGATGAGTTGACCATAGTCCTTATCGGGCGTAAGCATAAAAGTCTCGATTCCATCGGAGCCAAAACGTGTTGCTACAGTACCGATGATATCATCAGCCTCAAAGCCATCTACCTGTAGAATAGGGATGTGCATTGCCTCAAGTATCTGCTTGATAAGGGGCACAGAGAGCTTGATGTCCTCTGGTGTCTCCTCTCGTTGTGCCTTATATTCAGGGAAGGCATCATGGCGGAAAGTCTTTCCATGGTCGAAGGCTACACCGATATGCGTTGGACTCTCCTTTGTAAGCACTTCATTAAGTGTGTTACAAAAGCCCATGATAGCGGATGTATTTAGTCCTTTCGAGTTTATACGAGGGTTTCTAAGGAATGCGTAATAGGAACGATAGATGAGCGCGTAGGCATCAATAAGAAAGAGTTTCGACATAACTAATTATTCTGTTTATGCTGTAAAATTACTAATTTTCTTCCATAATCTCCGATAAAATGAGTAAATTTGTATCAAATTTCAAGTCAAAAATGGATACTCTTTCACTCATAAAACAGCCAATTGAGACAGAATTAGCCGATTTCATCGACCTTTTCAATCATGCTCTCGACCATGAGGATGGCTTGTTGCAGACGGTACTTAACCATATTAAGCAACGTGCTGGGAAGCGTATGCGCCCTATTCTCATCCTCTTGATGGCTAAGAACTTTGGTAAGGTCTCTCAAGCAACACAGCATGCAGCTGTGGGATTGGAGCTTTTGCATACAGCATCACTTGTTCATGACGATGTTGTCGACGAAGCTGATGCACGCAGGGGACAGGCAAGTGTGAATGCTGACTATGACAATAAGGTGGCTGTCTTGGTGGGTGATTATGTTCTCTCAACGGCCTTGTTACATGTTAGTTACACGCATGCTGAGATTATCGTACGTCGTTTGGCGGAGTTAGGACGTACGTTGAGTAACGGAGAAATTCTTCAGCTTTCGAATATTCAGAGTAAGGCTATCACGGAGGAGGTCTACTATAAGATTATTGAACGTAAGACGGCTGCGCTTTTTGAAGCATGTGCTGCTATCGGGGCTGAGTCGGCCAATGCCTCTGAAGAGGAGGTTGAAGCTGCAAGACTATTTGGTAAACACCTCGGAATAGTGTTCCAGATTCGTGATGATATCTTTGATTATTATGACTCTGAGGCTGAGATTGGTAAGCCTACGGGAAATGATATGGCAGAAGGGAAGCTTACCCTACCTATTATATATGCGTTGAATTCGACAAAAAACGAGGATATGTTGAATTTAGCTCATAAAGTTAAGTCACGTGAAGTGACACGCGATGAAATCGACAAAATGGTGAGTTTTGCGAAAGAAAACGGGGGTATTGAATATGCAGAGCGTCGTATGTGGGACTTCCATGCTGAAGCTCAGACCTTCATTGATAACTATGTGAAGGATGAGAGTATCCGTTCTTCGCTTCAGGCTTACCTTGATTATGTTATTAAAAGGAAGAAGTAATTAGGCTAAAGCAATACTAAAAAGGCCCTTTTCATCGTTAATAAGGTTATTTTTTGGGGTGATTATAATGGATTCTCTTTATGTTGATGTGTAATACATCACATAAAGAGAAATTCTTTTTATGCCTTTTATTGATGTAGCTGTTGTCTAATATTTATAGGACTATTTGTTGATAATATACGTGTTAGGACTTTGTAAGATTAGGATAATTGCCTTATATAAGGAAACTGATGGCTTAACATTAATGCTGGTCATGATTTTTTATAATATATACAATTGATTAGTTGATAGTGATATGTGCTTATAATGATATTATTTGACTATCATCTAATTTCAACAATGTTCTTTAGTGAGTTCTATAAGGCTTTTCTGTGTTGTCTTATTTACTATACATAAGGGGAAAGGATATGCTTTTTTTATAGTTGTTCTTACTATTTTTGTGTAATTTTCTTGGCCTTTTCTCCTCTTTTACGGACGGTTTTCTATGGTCTTTTTACGACTTATTTCGATAATATAAACCATATATAAAAGTATTATAGACTATATTATAAAACATAATCGAATTTCTTCTTCTCTAAAGGTTGGCGTATTTGTCGTTTTCTTTCATGCTTATATACAACAAAGGGGCATGCCTTGTGGATGCCCCTTGATAGTTCTTTTTATTTTACCTTATTCTTTTCTATGCTATTGCTTTGCATAGACAAGATGATAGAAAAGGTTAGAAGAATTTGGTCTCAGTACCGATAATTTCACTTAGTAATAGGTTAGTCAGACGGCTGGTACCCATGCGGAACCAATAGTTGGTGAGCCATTTCTCACCGAGAACTTCTTTAACAATGGTGTAGTAGATGACTGCATCCATCACTGTATTTATACCTCCGGCTGGTTTTAAACCAATCTGTATGCCTGTTTTATCGTAATATTCCTTAATAGCCTGGCACATTACATAAACAGACTCAGGCGTTGCACTAATCTTCTCCTTGCCTGTACTTGTCTTTATATAGTCTGCTCCAGCATACATAGAGAGGAGGGAGGCGGTCTTGATAGCGCGTGCATTGCCAAGGTCACCAGTCTCAAGAATGACCTTCATCGGTACGTCTCCGCACACTTGTTTAAGCTCATTGATGGTGTCACATACGCCCTCGTAATCACCAGAAAGGAACTTACCGACTGGCATAACTATATCTATATGAGTTGCTCCATCCTTTATTGCGAGTGCTGTCTCAATGGTTTTCACCTCTAAGAAGGTTTGAGAAGACGGGAAATTACCCGTCACGTTTGTAATGTCAACACCATCTACTTCAAGGCTGTCTGCCATTAATTTAGTAAAACAAGGGTAGGCGCAGAGGGCTGCAACATGAGGAAGATCAGGGTACTCACTGTCGAAACGGTTCACTTTCTCTACCATTTCGAGTACTTTCTCTTCTGTGTCTGTTGTGCTGAGAGTCGTCAGTTCAACGCTACCCAATAGGAATTTCTTTACTTCGAGATTGTCGTTCTCTGATACTTTCTCAGCTATTATCTTTGTTACAGCTGCCTTTACCTCCTCGTCAGTGATGTTAAGGTTGTACTGAGATAATGCTTGATCGTACTCGCTCTTTTCGACTATCCCAGCGGCTTTCTGAGCTTGGATGTCTTTTGAAACAGTGTCTTTAATTGTTCCCATGATTCTTTTTAATTATATTGTTTACTTTTAGTTCTGTATAGAATGAGGGTGGGGTAGAGGTGTACTTGCATTCTTTAACGTGCGTTGTGTCCGTCGCTTAAGTTTAAAGATAGCTTTTGTTGCTATCAAGACCAGCCTTTTCTTTCCCCTAAATCACCCTTATTTTTTGTATTATAGTCTATTTTATCGGCTATAATAGACCTATTTCAACTTAGGATTGTTTTTATGTCTTTCCTTGTCGCGGATAGTTTTCTTGTCGAAACTCTTGCGTAGTTCCTCTGTGAGATTGACATTAGTTTGATTGGCGAGGCATAGAAGTACCCATAGAACGTCAGCCATTTCTTCTCCTAAGTTAGCCTTTTCTCCCTCCTTGAAGCTCTGGTCTCCGTAGGTACGGGACATCACACGTGCCAATTCACCAACCTCTTCTGTGAGGCAGGCCATGTTTGTCAGTTCGCTAAAATAGCGTATGCCGTTCTCTTTTATCCATTTGTCAACGGCTTGTTGTGCTTCTTCTATTGTCATTGTCTATGATTTCTTTATTTATTGGATGAATGTTTTACGTAGCTTCTCTGTGCTTGAAAGGTAACATAGGGTTTGCAGTCTTTGTTGGTAATAACGATAAAAAATCATCGAATCCATCGTTGTTTTTGGCTGTTATATTGCCTTCAAAGCACTTTAATCAGTATCTATTAAATGTGTGGGAATGAGGCATCTGCCTTCTATTCCTTATTCTTTGTATCCATACAGATTGTTACAGGACCATCATTGAGGAGCTCTACTTTCATATCTGCACCGAACTCTCCTGTGCCTACTGGTTTCCCTATAGCTTCGCTTAGGGCGTCACAAAAGTGATTATAGAGCGGTATTGAGATTTCATGAGGGGCTGCGTTAATCCAGCTTGGACGGTTCCCTTTCTTATAACTTGCCATGAGTGTGAACTGTGAGACAACGAGTATTTCACCATTAACATCCATGATGCTGCGGTTCATTACGCCCATTTCATCGTCGAAAATACGCAAACCTATGATTTTCTTTACCAACCAGTTGATATCCTCTTCAGTATCGTCTTTCCCAATGCCTAATAGGATCAGTAATCCTGTCCCTATTGAAGACTTTACTTGTTCACCGATAGTAACAGACGCTTGGGTGACCCGTTGTATTACAGTTCTCATATCGCAAATATACAATATTTATTTTAATTAGTTACTGATTGGCATGGAAATAATTATATACAATGGTTGCTTTACTTGCTCCGATGGCGTTTGTAAGTACTTGAATATCAGTCTCTTTGATTCTTTTCACGGTCTTTAAAGCCTTTAATAATACATCCTTTGTCTTCGGTCCGATACCTTTTATATCGTCCAACTCACTGTGTAGTTGTGATTTAGAGCGTTTATCTCTATGGAAAGAGATAGCGAAACGATGCACTTCATCCTGTATCTGTGTAAGAACCTTGAATAGTTCGCCCTTGATGTCGAGTGCTATTGTTTGCTGAGGGAAGCCGAATAGGAGTTCGTTTGTGCGGTGACGGTCGTCTTTCGCCAGCCCGGCAATAGGGATGTCCAGGTGGAGCTCGTCTTCAACAACCTCTCTTACCACCTCCATTTGACCCTTTCCACCGTCGGTAATGATGAGGTCGGGTAGTGGAGACCCCTCCTCTTGCATACGGCTGTAACGTCGTCTTACGACCTCCTGCATGGACGCATAGTCGTCAGGACCTACCACTGTCTTGATGTTATATTTACGGTAATCCTTCTTAGAAGGCTTCATCCCTTTATAAACAATACATCCTGCGACAGCGTCCGAACCAGAGATATTAGAGTTATCAAAACACTCTATGTGGTAAGGGAGCTTCGATAATTTCAGTTTGTCTTGCAGTTCTCGCATCAAGCGAGTCTGTTTCTGTTCAGGATTAAGCTTCTCAGTCTGTTTTAATCGGTCGAACTTATACTGTTTAGCATTCATCTCAGAGAGTTCTAATAGATGATGCTTATCACCACGTTGAGGTATGAAGAATTCAGCACCTTTTACTTTAAAGTCAAGTTCAAAAGGTACGATAATCTCTTTTGCAGTACTGTTGAAGCGTTCTCGAATCTCTGGAATAGCCTCGTTAAGCAACTCTTCATCGGATTCATCGAGTTTTCTTTTATATTCATAAGTAAAGCTTTGATTGATTGCACCATTAGTTACATGGATATAATTAATAAACGCATTCTTTCTTGAATCATCACTTACGATAGTGAAAACATCAACATCTGTAATCGTGTAACTTACTATTTCGCTCTTTGCTGCGAAGTTATCGAGAGCCAGATAACGTTGTTTACATATCTCTGCATCCTCAAACCGCAATTCTCCGGCATACTTTTCCATTTCTTGTTTGAGGAGTTTTTGAACATCACGCGTATTTCCCTTCAATACTTCTCGTGCTTGTTTTATTGCTTCTTGATAATCTTCATAACTTTGTTTATTGATACATGGCGCACCACAATTATGTAGATGATATTCTAAGCAAGGTTTGTATTTACCCTGTTCGATTCCTTCTTTCGTAATAGGGAAGCGACAAGTACGCGGTTTATATACCTTCTTAATAATATCAAGAATAGCATACATACTACCAATATGGCTATAAGGACCATAAAAAGTACCAAAGCGTTTATTGATAGTTCGTGTTTTGAATATACGTGGGAAATACTCATTCGTTACGCAAATACTTGGGTAAGTCTTGCCATCTTTGAGTAACACGTTGTATTTCGGCTTGTATTGCTTGATAAGTTGGTTCTCTATTAGAAGTGCATCTTCCTCTGTCTTAACAACAGAATATGAGATGTCATGAATCTTAGAAACCAACACCTTCGTTTTGAAACGGTCTACCTCTTTATGGAAATAAGATGATACTCTCCGTTTAAGGTTCTTCGCTTTACCCACATAGATAATTGTTTTCTCATTATCATAGAACTGATATGTACCCGGTTTCTCTGGCATATTGAGTACAATGTTCTTAAGGTAAGCTATTCGCTTCAAGTTCTCTTCTTTATTCATTTGGCGTAACTCCTTTGTATAAAGGGCTTTTAAGACGATTTGTTTCACGTGGAACATGAATCGTGTTTCACGTTGTTATGAATCCTGCTAAGCGTCAGCGAGCATAGTGGGGGACGTTATCTTTGTTTTAGGAGGACAAGTTCTATCTTCTTGGACAACTTCTTAAAGCAAAGAGGAGCGACCCTTAGTGTTGGCTGCTCCTCCTTGATTTGAATTTATCTCATTCCCACCTTTTATATAATTCAGCTTTTTCACCTTATATATATGGGGTAGGAAAGAACGTTTCTCATCACAGTCTGTTTGTTAGAATTGGAGCAAAGAGCTAATTTCAATATCCTTATCAAACTGTTCACGGCTGTTAGGAAATTCCGAATGGAGTTCGATGATGAAATTACAATACACCTTTTTAGGATTGAACTTCTTAACCAAGTCACATGCAGCCTTCATCGTTCCACCTGTTGCAAGGAGGTCATCGTGGAGCAGAACAACGTCGTTCTCGTCGATAGCATCCTTATGAATTTCTATCGTATCTACGCCATACTCCTTCTGGTAACTCTCTTGAATAGTCTCACAAGGAAGCTTTCCTGGTTTACGACAGAGTACGATACCAGCACCCAAACGGGTCGCTATGGCAGACGACATGACGAAGCCACGGCTTTCGATACCCACGATCTTGGTCACACCCTTATCCTTGTATAAGTCGACCATCTCGTCCGTAATTTCCTTGAGAGCCTCTGGCGATTTGAATAGGGTAGTCACATCACGGAAATTAACTCCCTTGATAGGCCAATCTGGGATACATCTCAGGTTGTCTAATAATAGTTTTTTGTTCATTTTCAGATTGTTATATAGTTTTGTTATATGCAATTGTTTCACGTGAAACGAGGCCTTTCTCTACCTTATCTGAGGCCTCTCTTGTTCACATTTTTGTACTGTTGAGACCCGAAGACATTATCTCCCCATCAAGACAAGGAGCACATTAATATCGCTTGGGCTTACTCCAGGGATACGACTTGCCTGTGCGAGCGTCTCTGGTTGGATTTGTTCTAACTTCTGTCGGCACTCTGTTGAGAGGTCATGCAGCTCACTATACTTAAAGTGTCCTTTGATTTTTATATCTTCAAGTCGGTGCATCTTCTCAGCGAACACACGTTCACGTTCAATATATCCCTTGTACTTCAGTTTTATTTCTGCAGCTTCGGCAATCTCTTCTTTACGGTTAGGAGAAGCCTCGATAGCCTCCTTCAAACTTGGAACAACAGCCGAAAGATTATCAAAGTTGACCTGTGGACGTGCAACAAGGTCAACTATCTTCGTTGCTCCCTTGATAGGAGAAGTGCCCAACTGAGCCAAGAATCCATTGACAACCTCGGGCTTAACAGAAGTGTTATTACAGAAGTCAAGGATACGATTGATATGCTCCTTCTTCTGTATCCACCAGTCGTAACGGTCCTGTTTAGCTATACCTATATTATAAGCATGCTCCGTCAGACGTGCATCAGCATCGTCTTGGCGCAAGAGAATACGGTATTCCGCACGCGAAGTAAACATGCGGTAAGGTTCATCAACGCCCTTTGTCGTGAGGTCATCAATCAACACACCGATATAACTCTCGTCTCTATTCATCACGAAAGGCTCCTTACCCGCACAGAGTAGGGCAGCATTGATACCCGCCACTAAGCCTTGTCCGCCAGCTTCTTCGTATCCTGTCGTACCGTTCACCTGCCCAGCAAAGAACAGACCCTCGATGACTTTAGACTCCAAAGACTGCTTCAGCTGTGTAGGATCAAAGTAATCATACTCGATAGCATAGCCAGGACGATAAATCTTAGCGTCACGTAGCGCAGGAATCTTGTGTATAGCTTCCAACTGAATATCCCAAGGCATACTCGAAGAGAAGCCATTCAGATACATTTCATTCGTGTCCACACCCTCTGGCTCGAGGAAGAGAGGATGGCTATTCTTGTCTGGGAAGGTTACAAGTTTCGTCTCTATCGAAGGACAATAGCGTGGCCCTGTACTCTTAATCTGCCCATTGAATAGGGGAGAGTCAGCCACTCCACGTCGTAACACCTCGTGTGCTTCCTCGTTCGTGTTACACGTCCAGCAAGGCAACTGTGGTAGATGGCGATGCGGACCATAGAAAGAGAACTGATGATAGTCCGTCTCTCCCGGTTGTGGTTCCATCTCATCAAAGTGTACTGAACGGCGGTCAATGCGCACAGGCGTACCCGTCTTCATGCGATCGGCACGAATACCATGACGCGTAATGCTCTCTGTAAAGTTGTGAACAGCAGGTTCTGCACATCGTCCACCCTCCACCTTTCGCTTACCGATGTGCATCAGTCCGTTAAGGAAAGTTCCTGCTGTGATAACTACTGTACGTGCGTAGATGTCAATACCCCATATTGTCTTGACACCCAATACCTTACTATTCTCTACCAACAACTCGTCGGCTTGATCCTGAAAGATGTCGAGGTGGTCCGTATGGTCGAGTATTGTGCGCCATTCCCAGATAAATTTACCACGATCACACTGTGCTCGTGGACTCCAAACGGCAGGTCCTTTAGATCGGTTCAGCATACGAAACTGAATCGCTGTAGCGTCGGTCACCAGTCCCATGTGGCCTCCAAGAGCGTCTATCTCTCTGACTATCTGACCCTTAGCAATACCTCCGACGGCAGGATTACAGCTCATCTGACCGATCTTATTCATATCCATTGTTATCAAACAGGTCGTTGCACCCATGTTGGCAGCTGCTGTTGCAGCCTCACAACCTGCGTGTCCACCACCGATAACAAGTACGTCATACTTGAATTTCATCGTCTTTTTACAAAAGTATAGGGGCACAATACCCCTAATTTATATCGTCACAAAATTAAGAAATAAATTCGAATTATATCTATATTATGGATAGAAAAGTTCCTTCCTAACTCCCCTCTTTCGCTTAATTCAGCAGCCACGCAACGCCTAAACCAATGTTACTGTATCGTGAGAACTCGTTGAAAGAGATGTCATAGAAAGTGTTTACGTACAGACGTGGTGATACCTTATAAGCCAATCCCGTCTCACTCATAAAGTTGAAGTGGCTGTCTTGTCCCGGTTTAGCCCAATCGTCTTGTCGTTTTGAGTTATATCTATTATAGCTCTCAACGAAGAAGCTCCATCTTTCTGACGGTTGATAAGTGAGGTTAGCACCAAAGAAAATGTCGGGACTTTCCGTATCTCCGTTCCATTCTCCTCCCAAGTCATAACCTAAGGTGAACTTACTACTCAGTTCGTTCTCGAACAAGAGGTGAGCTTGAAAGCCCAAATGCTTAGGTAGATAGTGTGCGTTACTACCGCCAGGGATGAGCATCGTGCCCATAAAGGCAACCTTTGGAAACACCTTCCCACCCTCATAAACCTTGATTTTCGTACCGATAGTGGCATTAGCGATACCTCCAAAATTCCCTTCAGGCGTATGAGTAATACATTCATCAATCTGTAGTCTCACTTCCGCCTGAGGTGTCAGTCCGAGACGAAACATAGATGTGTTGATAGTGAAGGTACGTGCGTATTCGCCGTTCCTCCTGTCCCATTCAAGTACGATACCTGTCTCCCAATCAATTTTACCTTGCTTCATGATGTCGACACCAGTCGTTGCGCCGGGTGCATCTGGTGAGTAGTCAATCGCCTCTTGTGCCATAGAGCGCGCAGAGCCGAGCATAAGGAGAGACAGACATAGAGTTCTCCTCAAACTACTTCTAAGATAGGCTATCATAGTCTTCTTTCTCTTTGATAATGTTGTTGTTTGTTTTAATGTGAATTACAGTCCCCTGTCTGGGCTATTATCCTTTGATACTCATCTTCATAAAGGGGAATGTTATATCAGCTACAAAGATACGTATTAATCAGATGAAAATATTTTTTTTATGGTTAAAGTATGCCTTATCATCGAAAATCAATACTTTTTTTCTTTCTGTCTTACGACTAATAGCTATCCTCTCTGGCCCTTTCTATCTCCGTGTTAACGTTCCACACATGTTACAATGCTGCCCCACACAAGTTGTACTAATGTCCCGAACCCTCTTAAGCGGTGGTGTTGTCGACGAAAGAAATCAAACGCCTAAACAGGCGGCAAGGCCTCATGGTTATTACGCCATACGTTCTTTGTTTATAAAGATAATGTGTAACTTTGCATGTTTGGACATAATAACAGAAAATATGGAACTAATTAAAAAGACAGAAGAAAGCAACGAAGAACGCACAGCCTTAGGTATTCTGCTCACGATAAGTTTTTGTCATCTCTTAGACGACACAATGCACTCCATGCTACCAGCTATCTATCCGATGTTGAAAAGTGAGTTTGGATTATCCTTCTTTCAGGTGGGTATCATAACGTTAGTACTACAGTTAACCTCCTCCATCATCCAACCCTTCGTCGGACTCTATGCCGACAAGCATCATGGTTGGTGGCAGTTACCAGTGAGTATGGTGTTCACGCTCATCGGTATCTTTATGCTTTCGTATGCCGATAGTTTCCTTGTTATCTTAGTCTCTGTGTCGTTGTTTGGCTTAGGCTCATCTATCTTCCACCCACAAGGGTCGCAAGTAGCGCAGCAAGCCTCTGGTGGTCGCAATGGTTTAGCACAAAGTATTTTCCAAGTGGGAGGCAATGGTGGCTTCGCAGCAGGTCCATTGTTTGCAGCTCTGATAGTGATTCCAGTCGGCCTGAGTGGTGTACGCTGGTTTGCTTTCGTAGCCCTTCTTTTAGCCGTAATACTAATTTTTATAGGGAAGTGGCACGTCAAACAACTGAAAGTTTTCCGTAAACGGAGTAGGGCACGATGGACCACAGCAAAGAGTTATACCCGTCATCAGATCTATGGATTTGTCTTTATCCTCTTCGTTTTGATGTTTTCTAAGAATTTCTATACAGAGAGTATGGTTAGCTATTTCACCTTCTTTCTGATAGAGAAGTTCGGAGTCTCTATTCAAACCTCCCAACTCTGCCTGTTTGTTTTCTTAGCGGCAGAGGTTGTCGGAACGCTCCTTGGCGGCTGGATAGGCGACCGCTACGGGCGTAAATACGTGATATGGTTCTCTATCTTTGGTGCAGCACCCTTCACAATCATGCTTCCCTACGTGGGTAGTCTTGCTGGGACGATTATCTTGTCGGCTGTCATTGGCCTCATCATAGCGTCAGCTTTCTCCGCAATATTGGTCTATGCGACCGACCTTATGCCCAATCATATCGGTACGATAGCCGGTATCTTCTATGGACTTTCGTTCGGTCTTGGTGGTCTTGGAAGCACTTTCTTTGGCTGGTTAGCCGACCAGACGAGTATTCTCTTTGTCTTTAAGGTAAGTACCTTACTCCCTTTATTAGGTATTATAGCCGTCTATTTGCCAAAGATGAAGCGTGAGTAGGGTGATAGCTGTCAACACTTTTTGTCCTTTCTCTACGTCTGCTGCCATACTCGTAGTCCTTTCTACGGTTAGGCATAGCTATCTGTCAGTCGTTTATGTGTACTGGTAAGAATGATAGCAACCTGCTCTCTAAGTTAGTTAGGGTTGTTAAGCGTAGTAGAAATGAGAACTAATCAATAGCTCAACTGTCCTGTAGAATGATGATATAACGCTTTATTTTTAGACGCTAAAGGACCCTACGAATCGGTAAAAAAGCTTTACGTTGAAACAAGCTAAACTCCTTCAATAAAAGAGAATAAGATTTCTTTTATTTAAGCCTATAACTTTCAATAAATCAATACGTTACAAATCGCATTCGAGAAGACGCCTTTCTTGCTCCAAGAAGGGCGTCTTCTACATGCAAGAAGGGCATGTTCTCGAACGTAGAAGGGCATGTTCTTGATGCTTCCTCGGCCTCTTCTCGAATGAAGAGGAGAATAGTTGCTGAAAAATCCTAACATTCCATCGCTATCTATCCAGCCTCCTGTCTTCTTTTGTTGGTAGCCTTATAGGAGTCGCTTCGGTGATTTCTCTCATAGATAAACACAGGTGTTTGTTTATAGGAACAGTTCCATAGAGGTCTGTTTAGGTATGCGATGTCACGGAGATTACAGCCAATCGTAGCGTAAATGCTCTGTGCTGTCTGTCGACCGAAGGCCGTTCGTGGTCTATAAACGTGTACCGAAAGCTTCTGTAAGCTCTGTGCCCTCTGTGAGAGATAAGACTCCCAAGGACCTTTACGAGCAGCCTTATAGCGGTAAACTCACCTTCTCCTCTCCCATTCGTTACTTCCCTTCGGTCAGTGAGTTTTGGCTTGTTGTGGAGCTGAGGTAGCTTATATAACGGACACACCAGCGTGCCATAATTCATAGAATAAGTGTATAATCTTACAAGAAAAGCGTTATTTACGATAGTACAGGTCGTTTAATTCCAATTAATTCATTATCTTTGTGGCATCAATCAATTTTATTACGCAATAATAATCACACATGCTTGTTCGATAGGTAAGGGCAGGCAGGAATCTAAACATTAATAAACCTACATGAAACAAAAGAAGTTTTTAGTGACTTTCGCTTTGGGTCTCTGTGCCCTAACGGCAGCCCATGCACAGGATAATGACTTCGACTTAGGCAGTCAACGTTCGGAAGTGCAGTTAGTTAATCCTGTTCCTGGTAAGAAGATAGACCATCAAGGACTCGTTATTAACCCTACACCACGCTATGTGAAACTGACAGGTGAGGGGACAGTAGACATCAGTGGTGGTGTTAAACTTGAACAGCCAATGCCAGCTCGTAATCTCTTTTGGTACGATTGGAGGGATATTGACTTCCTTTCCCGTGCTGATAAGGGATTTCCGATGAAGATACAGCTGGCAAAGATACCAGTGATTAAGTACAAGGGCGACCAGAACAGCGAGACTGCTGATGGTGGCTATGCGTTAAGTATCACCAAGAAGGGCATCACCCTTCAAGCTTCTAATGGCTTAGGAGTATTCTATGGTATTCAGACTTTACGTCAGATTATGGAAAACCCATCCGTAGAAGGCGGCAAGAAACTTCCTTGTTTGGAAATCAATGATGCACCAGTATTTGCCTATCGTGGTGTTGTTGAGGGTTTCTATGGTACACCATGGTCACACGCTGTACGTCTGGCATTGATTGACTTCTGCGGTAAGTACAAGATGAATACTTATATCTATGGACCAAAGGATGACCCTTATCACAGTTCTCCTAACTGGCGTCTGCCTTATCCAGAGAATGAAATGAAGGACATCAAAGAACTTGTTGCAGCTTGCAAGAAGAACCGTGTAGACTTCGTTTGGGCGATCCATCCGGGCAAGGATATCAAGTGGAATGAGGAAGACTATCAGAACCTTATGCACAAACTTGACCTCATGTATCAAGCTGGTGTGAAGTCATTTGCTATCTTCTTTGATGATATTTCAGGCGAGGGAACCAACCCTAACCGACAAGTTGAGTTGTTGAATCGTTTGACAAAGGAGTTTGTAAAGGCGAAGGGTGACGTTGCTCCGCTGATTATTTGTCCTACAGACTATTCTAAGTTGTGGGCAAAGGCAGACGAGAATGGACCTTTGAGCATCTATGGTAAGACCCTCGACCCATCTGTACGTGTGTTCTGGACAGGTGATGTCGTTTGTAGTGATGTGACAAAGAGTACACTCGATTGGGTCGACAGTCGCATTAAGCGTCCTGCTTTCTTCTGGTGGAACTATGCCGTAACAGACTATGTTCGTAACCTTGTCTTGCAGGGTCCTGTCTATGGTTTGGACACTTCGCTCACCGCAAAAGATATGTGTGGACTCGTCAGCAACCCTATGGAGCATGGAGAAGCATCAAAGCTCTCTCTCTACAGTGTAGCTGATTATACCTGGAACCCATCTGATTATAACCCAATCGACAGTTGGGAGCGTGGCTTGGAAGTGATGATGCCACGTGCAAAGGACGCTTATCGCACCTTTGCTATCCATTCTGCCGACACAGAGACAGGCTATCGTCGTGACGAGTCTTGGGAGACTGAGACCTTCCGTTTGGCTGATTACACTAAGGAAAAACGTGATAAACTATACGAGGAGTTCGATCGTGTGGCTAAAGCACCTGCTGAGATAGAGGCTGGTTGCACAGATGGTTTGTTGATGAAGGAGCTGAAGCCTTGGCTGACTGAGTTCGCTAAGTTAGGCGAACGTGGTAAGAAAGCTATCGAACTGATGGACCTCTATCGTAGTGGTGACAACTTGAAATTCTGGAGTCAGTACGTTAAGAGCCGTATGACCATGGACGATAAGAATGCTTACGAGGCACATAAGTCGGGCACAATGAAGTTGCAGCCGTTCTATGACGTCGCTATGAACGACCTCGGTGACGCTTTCTATGAGAAGCTTTCAGGCGAGAAAGCATTCACATTACGTGGTATCGGGTCTTATAAGAGCCTAAAGACGACACAAGCAGGATTGATGCTTGATGGCGATAGTACAACACATTACACCTCTGGGGAAGCTCAGAAGGCTGGTGACTGGATGGGTGTTGCCCTCCCTGAACCAATGGCTGTGCGTGAGGTGCATATCCTTCAGGGTCGTAACTCTAAGGATGATTGTGATTTCTACGACCATGCAACACTTGAATATTCGGTTGATGGCAAGACATGGAAGCCAATGTTAGGTGATTTGAAGAACCAGTATGACATCCTTTGGCAGGGTGACCCGGTGCAAGCACGTTATATTCGTTTGCGTCGTCTTGACTCCGACCGTAAGAACTGGGCTGCTATTCGCTCGTTTGTAGTGGTTCCTGATGGTGCTGCAACGCTTGAGTTTGGTGGTGCTAACGCTGCTTCTGATGCCGTCCTTCGTGCGTTCGACCATCAGCCAAGTACGTCTTTCAAGAATACTGGTGCTGTTTCGTTTGAGGTACCAAGTGGTATGACTTCTTATACCTTCCTTCTCTCATTGCCAGAGGGCGGTTCTGTCCGCGTTTGCCAGTATGATAAGCGTAACAAGCTAAAGGCTGAATTCACTTCTAATAAGCCTTTCTTCACTGTTGATATGGCAAAGAAAGTAACGCGTATGGAGCTGATTGGCAATGCAGAAGTATTTGAGATTATTCCGAAGAAGTAAGTTGTTGGTTGACGAGTTGACGAGTCTACAAGTAGACAAGTTGCTTGTTAAAAGACAACAATAAATAGAAATAGGGACAAACGATGGCGTTTGTCCCTATTGTTTGTGATATGGTTGAGTGAATGATAAACTGAGAAATAAGACGATTAAGACTGAATTCATTTCTTTACGTTAAAGGTTAACACTGAACCTTTCTTCAAGGTAACTGTGCGATTGGAATTGTCACTAAACATAGGAATGTCCTTGGTGCAAGTCAAAGTTAGGATTTCTCCAGTCTTAGTCTTCTTATATTGATGCTTCAAGTTTTTGATATGTGAATCACAGGCACCATAAAAATCGTTTATATGATAATCTTCTTTATTGATAGTCAGACATAATACGTCAGCATAAGCATAGGTACTGTATTGTACGCTTACGCCGTTAAAATGAGCGTTATAAATCTTAAAGAATTTGTCGCATACGTCATCTTCGTCAGGTTTAACAGTGAAGAAGTATGCTTCTGGAGCTTTACCCTTGACGGCGATTGTCTTGCCCACAACAATATGGAGGTCAGCATAAGTATCCATAGATAGCTCTATCTCGCTTTTACTGTTGTTGAATATTGACTTCAAAAAAGCTGGTCTGCTCTTGTAGTCCAGATTGTTATCTTGAGCATTGGCAACCATGCAGGACAATGTAAGTAATAAGCTTAAAATAATCTTTTTCATTGCTTAATTCTTTAATGTTGATACATTAATTCGTTAGAATTCTGTGAATGTTTGAATTCAATAAATGTTTTTTTTGTTTTTGTTTGTGAATAATAGCTGTTTTGTTGCTGTTCTTGTAAAGTAACATTGATATTGCTGCAAATGTAGATAATAGTTTTTAAATAAACAAACGTTGGATAGATTTTAGATAGGTTGACTTAGTTTTCGGTACTTTCTAACAACAAGTTGCCTCCACTTCTGTAACATACAGCAAGATATTTAGCCCTCCGCACCATTGGTGCTAACGCTCCGCACTATTGGTGCTTACCAATCGCACGGCATGTGCTGAGTACTAACACATCGGCTAAGGACGGGAAGAAAGGGTCTTAATAACACATAGTAATATGCTAATTTCTTATCCTCTTATGCAAGACTTGATTTTTAAGTCTCATACGTTTGAAAGCTTTTTGATTCTCTATAGAGTCATATAAAATTGTTTTCATAGGTGACGTTCGTAAATCTTTATATCTGTTCTTCAGAACAGGAAAAGGCTAGTGCCCAATGGCTGGAATGTTATACTGAGAGAAGGTTTCAAGAATCGTTAGATAATCTTATACGCAAAGATGTATATATAGGACAATGGGAGTAAATCAAGAAAACACGAGAATTTATAACGCAAAATTTAATAAACAAAATATTTTTTAATAATAAAAGAATGAAATATCATAGTAAATAACTATATTTGCAGTTGTATACTTTTGTTTGACAACGTACAGAATTAGATGTTTTCTGTGATGCATGTTGAAGGCTAAACTGAGTATCAATGCTCTTGAACCTCAGAAATCACTTTACGACCTTGTTGTCATTGAGTCAGCAGGTATTGAGGTGAGTTTCGCAAGGGAACTGGAAAAAGAATCCGTCATGGATGTTTCTACAAAACTCTCTGACGGTTTCTATAGCTATGCCTCTGTTTGTCTTTACAATCCTAATTGGGTTATTACATTCTACACTGATTTGAGAAACGTCATAATAATATAATATTTTTTATGTCAGGATCAAATATACTATCATTAAAATCAATGTTGCATTCTACGCTTAACATGCAGTTGGCAACAAGAGGAACATTTGTTGGTATCGATTTCGGTACTTCAACAACGGTTGTTTCCATTGCCACAAAGGAGAATGGCGAAGAAAAGATAAAGACACTTCCAATTAAGCTCACGCAAATTTTGGAAGATGGTACCATTTATCAAAGCGAAAAACTTCCTAGTGTAATCGCTTGGTATAATGGAAAATTACTCGTTGGTGAGGGTGCTTCTAACCTTAAATACACTCTTACTAAAGGTAAAAATATATGGTTCTCGTTTAAGATGGAAATTGGAGAAGACCTCGGCGCTAAATACTATAATAGCGAGGTTAGTACAATGGAAGGAGTTAAAATAAGGAACCCGAAGGATTGTGTCAGAGTTTTCTTCATGTATTTGAATATTCTTATAAAGAAATATTGCAAAGAGAATGGATTTTCAGATAATATTCTTTATGCAGTGAGTATTCCTGCTTCGTTTGAGGCAAATCAGCGAAAGGATCTTATAGAAGCATTGGAATCAAACGGAATGAACATCTCTAAGCAATCGCTTATAGATGAACCTAATGCTGCATTCATAAGCTATATTCATGACAGCGAAGATTCTGAAAAGCCATTGCTCATTTCTCCACATTACAATTCCAAGGTTCTTGTTTTTGACTTTGGTGGAGGTACATGCGATATTTCTATTCTTGAAATTGGGAAATCATCAAATGGCTTATACTCAAAGAACGTTGCAATCTCCAAGTTTACTAAACTTGGTGGTGATGACATAGATCGCTACATTACCTACAAGTATATAATGCCACGATTCTTTGAAGCGAACAATGTCTCTGAGGATGACTTCAGAACGAAAGAACGACAATATATTGCTATGCAACTTTATAAAGTTTCGGAGCGTCTAAAGATTCTTTTGTGTAAGAAAATTTCCAATCAAATGTATAAGTTGGAAATTCCTGACTATGTAAAATCAAGTTCTGATAAAGAAACTATAACAATTCAAGTTTCTGTAGAAACCAAGAAAGGAATTCTTTCTCAGTCAGAGTTTTACCTTTCTATAAAAGAATTGGTCAAGGTAATGTCTGTATTCATGAAGTCTTCGCGTATACCGACATCTATAAAAGGACAAGAAGAATATAACAATATTTTTGTACCCATTGAAAGTGCAATCAAAAAAGCAAACGTATGTAAATTTGAGATTGATTACGTATTGCTTATAGGTGGAAGTGCGCAAAATCCTTTTATACAAGAAACTTTGAAGAACTATTTTGATGATTCTGAAATCCTTGTTCCTCAGGATCTTCAAACTCATGTATCTAAAGGTGCAGCAATACACTCGCTTTTGATGAATGGCATGAACAGATGTATTATCCAACCCATTACAAGTGAACCTATATTTGTAATCACAAAGGATGCTACAAACAAGGTTTTGATTCCTGCTGGTACAACAATACCATGCGATACTGTTGTAATTGATGATTTGATGCCTACAAAAGACCATCAGGAAGTGATTGAATTGCCGATATGTGTAGGTAGCATAAACAAGATGCTTTTCAATCTTAAGATTACACGTGATGGTGGATTCCTTACAACAGCCCAAGTAACACTTGCTCTGGAAATCACAGCTGATAAATTGTTACTTGCAAAAGCGCAATGCATGGGAGTTAGCTGTATGGTTGAACCGCAGAATCCATTTGCAAACAAAGAACTTTCAACTGAAGAACGTATCGTACTCCATGCTGAAAGAGAAGCTAATATCGCTACAGAAAGGAACGGAGGTATACCTACAAAGAATTGCTTGATTACTCTGAGAAAGGCCTACGAGGATGCTGGAAACGATTTTAAAGCTGCTGAAACTCTCGAACAGCAGAATGAATTATACCCTAATCCTGAAGACTACAATCTTATTGGTGTTTATTATAATAATTCTGGAAACATTGACAAAGCAATTGAGTTCTATGAGAAAGCATTAGAGTATAATCCAAACAACGTCTATGCTAATTTCAATTTGGGACATACTTTGTTCTATCGAGATTCCCTAAAATCACGTCAATACTTGAATAAGGCTTATGAGCTTGACCCAAAACATCCTTGTACCAATATCATGCTCGGAAGGCTAGATAAAATAGAAGGTAATGAAGCTGTAGCAAGGGCAAAATTTCAAGTAGCTTATGACGTATATGAACAACGTTGGAAATCAAACTCGTTACATAGTTCTGATTATGGATGGTATGCGTCAGCAGCTGAAGAACTTGGTAAAAGAGATAAAGCCTACGAAATCAGAAGCGCTAAACCACAGATTGACCAAACAAACTATTACGACGAGGAAAATTTGACTCAAACAAGAATAAAGTCTTTAACAAAAAGTATAAACCATAAAAAAAATTAAATTATGGCATGGCTAGTTCCTGAAAATATGCTGGACGACCAGCAACGTGATTTTGTCGAAAATGTCGACATCAATCAGAAAAATGTTTGGATTAAGGGGTTCCCTGGTTCAGGCAAGTCTGTATTATTAGCATACACTATGAAGCGTATCAAGAGAAACAATCCCAACGCCAAGGTTGCTGTTGTTGTCTTTACTCATTCCTTGATAGCGATGTTTAAGGCTGCATTTGCTGAAATGGGTGTTTCAGCAAACATCATGACCTACTACACGTTTATGGATTGCTCATCAGACTATGACTATATACTTAGTGATGAGGTACAGGATATGACAGCTAGAGTATTATCCACAATGAATAGCAGGGCAGAGCATGTTATTGTTGCAGGAGATGAAAATCAGTCAATTTATGAGAGAGATCCCAAGTACAGAGAGGTTACCGTTTCACCTACGCAGATTACTTCGCTCCTAAACTGTCGTGAGTTTGAACTTGGTATTATCCATCGCTTGTCTAGTTCTATCATCACAGCTGTTGAAAAGTTCATACCTAATATGAATATATTCACTGCACGCCGTGATATGACTAAGCGAACTACCCAAATCCGCTTGTGTTCTGCAAATTCTCCAGAACAAGAAGCAAAGTATATTATGAAAGAAGCACAAAGAGCTGTTAATATTGGAGATACTGCAGCTATTCTAATTCCTTCTCAGCAAAAGATTTTAGAATTCTTCCAAAGAGGGTGTGTCAAAATTGATACATCCTCTTTTCTATTCTTCCTTTACCTTGTCTACGACATAATTCATTATTTACTGCAGCTATGCTGCTAATTTCATATAAAATGATTTATTGGGCTTTAAATAGCCTATATAAACTTGTATAGAGTATCTGAAGGTTACAAAAAGTACCTCCATAACGGCTTTTAGTTCCTTGAGATT